>Ga0194131_10000009_pt1 | contig 268217 bp, 239 predicted proteins | sample TA2KigO120mmetaG_FD_148631 | JGI IMG/M metagenome (GOLD analysis project Ga0194131, IMG submission 148631) | Freshwater microbial communities from Lake Tanganyika, Tanzania - TA2015053 Kigoma Offshore 120m | ecosystem: Environmental > Aquatic > Freshwater > Lake | place: Tanzania: Lake...
GCGACCTTGAGGCGGCCGTTCTTGAAATAGAGCTTGGTGGGAACAATGGTGTTCCCTTTTTCCTTGGTCTTGCCGATGAGCTTGCGCAGTTCGGTCGCGTTGAGCAGGAGCTTGCGCTTGCGCTCAGGGTCGTGCACGGATGACCCGCTGTGGCTGTACTGGCCCACGTGGACCTTGAACAGCCACGCTTCCCCACCCTCGATGCGCACATAGCTGTCGCGCAGGTTGACCATGCCCTCACGGATGGCCTTCACCTCGGTGCCCAGCAGCACGATCCCGGCTTCAAACTGGTCCAGGAACAGATAGTCGAAGGTCGCTTTGCGGTTGTCCGCCACCGGATCGATTTTGTCGGCCTTGGCCGCGACAGCCGCAGGTTTCCCCTTGTCGGTCTTCGTGGGGTGGGCGGTTCGCGACATGGCTCAGCTATCGTAACCGGTCAGGGGTTCACAACGAGGCGTGGAGGGCTGGGAGATTATGCAGGTTCGCATAATGCTGAACCGCATAATGTCGCGCTCACGTCAGCCCCAGGGGTCGATGGTCACGACACCGGTGGGGATGAAGTCGGCGACGTTCCGCGTGACGACGGCCATGCCGTGCACGAGCGCCGTCGCGGCGATGAGCGCATCACGCTGGCTGCGGGGGTCGGGGACGTGGAGTTGGGCACACCTACGAGCTACGTCGACGTCAACGGGGAGAATCCGCTCATCAAATTGAGTCAGCACCGCGCCCTCGAGCCACTCGCGCAGCACGCGGCCAGCGGCCGGATCCCTGCGCTCCGAAAGCAACACGCCGAGCTCGAGTTCAAGAACAGTGACGGCCGAAACAAAACAGTCTCCGATCGGATGCAGCCCGGCCCATTCGATGACGCGAGGATGTGCTCGCTCCGGCCGGCGCAACTCCGACAGCACGTTGGTGTCGAGCAGAAACATCAGAGTGATTCAGGCGTGCGGAAGAAACCATCCAGGCGGGGAATCTCAAGGTCAACTTGTGCCCCCGCCGCCGAGCGGTCAGCGACCGCCTCAGCCAGCGACACTCCGGTGCCGGTCAGGCGCCGATACGCTTCTATGCTGAGCAGTACGTGCGCGGGCTTGCCGCGCTCGGTGATGAAGACCGGGCCGCGCTTGGCCGCCTTCTTCGCCTCGCTCGCCTGCTGGTTGAACTCCCGGCTGGACAGAGTTTTGATGGGCACGTAGTAACGTTACTACAAATCAGTCGAGATGGCCCGCTACAGTTCAGCGGGCCCTACGCACGGCTGGTCCGCTGGTCCGCTAGTCCGCTAGTCCGCGGTCCGGGCCACCAGGTCCCCGATCGCCAGGCTGGCGGTGAGGCCGGGGGAATCGATGCCGGCGGCGTGGATGAGCCAGGGCCGGCGGGTGTCGCGGCGGATGAGGAAGTCGGCGAACTTCTGGGTCGGGGGATGGATCTTGGCGCGGATGCCGGAGCCGCTGAGGCGCAGGTCGGCGAGCGTCAGAGCCGGGAGCAGACGCTGGGTGGACGCGAGGAACGCCTCGAGCGGCTCGCGGTCAGCTTCGTAGTCGTCCTTGCGGTCCTGATATCTGATCGTCGGCCCAAGCCACACGGTGCCGCTGACGGTCTTCGTGAGATGGACGCCAAGGCCATGGCCACTGTGATGCGGCACGGGATAGACGAGGCCGTTGACGAGCGCCGACGCCTTCGGCGTGAGCTCGGCGTACTCACCGCGGCACGGGTAGATCGTGAAGGGCTCTCCCCCACACACTGCGGAGACCTCGTCGGCCATCAAACCCGCAGCGTTGACGACGAGGTCGGCATCGATGCGTTCGAGCGGCGTGATGACCTGCACGTGATCACCTTCGGGTTCGACACCGAGCACGGGTGAACCAGGCAACACGTGACCGCCGAGACGCTCCACTTCGCGCTGAAGGGCCTTCACGTACGCTTCGGCTTCGATCCACGCAGTGTGCGGCGACCATAACGCCCGCGTCGCACGCACGTTGGGTTCTTTCGCGTGAACGAATGCCGCGTCGACGACCTCGACCTCGACATCACTGGCGCGCGCGTTGGCGGCCAGTGCATCGATGGCGGGTTCCTCGGACGTGTCGGTGGCCACCACCAGCTTGCCGGACGTGTGATGCGGCACGTTGTGCGCCGCGCAGAAGGCCTTGAGCCGGTCGCGGCCCTCCACACAGAGGCGCGCCTTGAGCGAGCCGGGCGGGTAATGCAACCCGGCGTGAATGACCCCGCTGTTGTGCGTGGACGTATCGAGCCCGGCACGCCGATGCCGTTCGAGCACGACCACCTCGCGCCCCTTACGCAGCAGCGCCAACGCTGACGCCAACCCCATGACGCCTGCGCCGATGACTACGATCACTGACACGCCTCACTCGTGACACGCAGAGCGGTTTTGCACAACGAGGCATGGAGGCTGAGCAACGCCGGGCCCCCAGCCCGTTGTCCAGATCGCTGGGAGCAACCTCCATGCCTCCATGTCTCGCTGTGAATCATGCTTTTGATGCAGTGGCCAGCCGTGCGGCCAGCAGGATGGCTTCGACCATTGAGCCCGGATCGGCGATGCCGCGCCGGGCGATGTCGAATGCGGTGCCGTGGTCGACCGATGTGCGGATGATGGGCACGCCGATCGTGACGTTGACCGAGTGCCCGAACGACAGGAGCTTCACGGGAATGAGGCCCTGGTCGTGGTAACAGGCCACCACCACGTCGAAGTCGCCGCGGGCGGCGCGCACAAAGACGGTGTCGGCCGGGAATGGGCCCGACACGGTGATGCCGTCCTTCACACACGCCTCGATCGCGGGACGGATGGTGATGAGTTCTTCGCTGCCGAGCAGACCGTCTTCACCGGCGTGCGGATTGAGGCCGGTGACGGCGATGCGGGGTGACGGGTAGCCGAAGCGCGGCATCGCGGCGGCGGTCATCCGGATGATCGCGCAGAGTTTGTCCTTCGTGAGCGCGACTGGCACGTCCGAGAGCGGAATGTGGACGGTCGCGAGGACAACGCGCAGCTTCTCGGACCAGAACATCATGCCGGCTTCGGGCGCACCGCAGAGATGCGCGATCAGATCGGTGTGGCCCTTCCAGGGCAAACCCGCAGCGGCAAACGCCGCCTTGTTGATGGGCGCGGTGACAATGCCGTCGACGGCACCGCGGAGAGCATCTTCGACGGCGCGCACGACTTCCTCGTAGGAACGGAGTCCGGAGATCGCACTGACCACACCGGCCGGGTACGGCTCGACGTCTTCGGGCTTGGCGGGACCATAGAGGCGCGGCTCACAGACCGCCAGCACGCGCGGGTCGGACACGGCCTTGCTCGCGACCTCAGGGCCGATGCCCGCCGGATCCCCGACGGTGATCGCGAGAATCGGCAGAGCGTCCACGGGTTACTTCGGGAGCGGGGCTCCGAGTTTGTAGACGTTGCGGTGCGGCGCCTTCACGGCGTTGCGTGTATCGACAACCGCTTTGGCCTTCGCAGCGATGGCCGGGTAGTTGAACTCGACGTGATCGGTGAGGATGACAACGCAGTCCGCGCTCGCGATGGCCTCGTCGGAATAGGGCGCGGAGTTCATGTCCATGCCGCCGGTCCAGTGGTCGCCGTCGATGTGCGGCACAAAGGGATCGTGATACGTGATGTTCGCCCCCTTCTTGAGCAGGAGCGTCATGACATCCAGCGCCGGCGACTCCCGCACATCGTCTATCCCCTTTTTGTAGGCGACGCCGAGGATGAGAATGTTCGAGCCTTTGATGGCCTTGCTCTGATCGTTGAGCGCATCGCCGATTTTGTCGACAACGTGGTGCGGCATGGCGCCGTTGACCTGCCCTGCGAGTTCGATGAAACGCGCTTCGAAGCCGACTTCCTTGACCTTCCACGAGAGGTAGAAGGGGTCGATCGGAATGCAGTGTCCACCGAGACCGGGGCCGGGGTAAAACGGCATAAAGCCGAAGGGCTTGGTGGCAGCGGCGTCGATGACTTCCCACACGCTGATGCCGAGTTTGTCGCACATCATCGCGAGTTCGTTGACCAGACCGATGTTGATCGCGCGGAAGGTGTTTTCGAGGAGCTTCACCATCTCGGCGACTTTCGGCGAGCTGACCATCACCACGTGATCGATCGACGCGGTGTACAACGCCTTCGCAAGCAACGAGCAGTCGGGCGTGAGGCCGCCGACCACCTTCGGCACGTTCTTGGTGTTGAACTTTTCGTTGCCTGGATCGACGCGCTCGGGCGAGAAGGCGACGAAGAAGTCCTTGCCGGCCTTGAGGCCTGAGTCTTCGAGGATCGACTGCACCACTTCCTCGGTCGTGCCCGGATACGTCGTGGACTCGAGGATGACGAGGTTGCCCGGTCGCAGGTGTCCCTTAATTGCTTCGGCGGAGGCGACCACGTAGGAGAGGTCGGGGTCTTTGGTCTTGCGCAGGGGCGTGGGGACGCAGATGTTGATGGTGTCGACCGTGTCGGCCGCGCTCAGGTTGGTGGTCGCCGACAACTTGCCGGCCTTGACCAGCCGCGCGACGGCTTCACTCGGGACATCCTGGATGTACGACTCGCCGCGATTGATCGCGTCCACCTTGCGCTGGTCGAGGTCGATGCCGATGACCGTAAACCCCGCGTTCCCGAACTCCACGGCCAGCGGCAGACCGACGTAGCCGAGACCCACGACGCCGGTGCGGGCGGTGCGGTTCGTCAGCTTTTCGAGGAGCTGGGCGGCCAATGGGTTCTGGGGGGACGTGTCAGACATCATGCGCTCAATAGCTTAATGCACGGGCCAAAAACGCTTGTCTTATTTCACAGGAGGCATGGAGGGCTGGGAGGTTCTTTTTGGGATCCGGCTTGAGCGGGGGACCCAAACCAAAGACCCTCGGAATCTCCATGTCTCGTTGTGAATTCTGGCTCACAGGCTGGCGGCGATCCAGTCGGCGACGACTTTGGGGCTGGCGTTGCGGTCGAGGGCGGATTGGGCGCGGGCGACTGTGCTGAACGCCGGGATGAGGCGGTCGGGCGGAAAAGCACGGGCCAGTGCGGCGTTGCCGGTGTCGGTGACGGCGAGGTCGCGCAGCAGGGCTGAGAGGTGCGCGAGGCGGGTGGCGACGGCTTCGCGGCTGCGGCGCTTTTTTTCGTGCACGGTCAGAGCGGCGGCGGCTTTGAGGCGTGAGCCGAGGTTGGGTGAGGCGGCGGCCTGGAGGAAGGCCAGGGCGAGGTCACGATCCTCTTCGAGCGTCCCCCCATCGATGGCCAGGGCCTGCCCCACGCTTCCACCGGCGATGGCGGCGCGCGAGCGGGCGGATGCGGCGTCCATCCCCATCGTGTCCTGGAGCACACGCGCGACTTCCTCGTCGCTGAGCGTGCCGAATCGCAGGCGACGACACCGCGAGAGCACGGTGGCTTTCATCACGTCGGGTGAGGTCGCGATGAGAATGAGAATCGCCGCGGGTGGCGGTTCTTCGAGAGTCTTGAGCAGCGAGTCCTGCGCTTCCCACGTGAGGTCGTCCGCGCCGTCGACGATGAACACACGCTTCTGTCCCTCGAAGGGCCGGTAGCCGATCAGCGCGAGAATTTTTTCGCGGACCACCTTGATCGAGATGGACGCGTAGTCGCCTTTCTCAACAACGATGACGTCGGAGAACTGGCGACGTGCGATGCGTTCGCATGTGGAGCATCGTCGACACGGAGTGCCGGGGTTCCGGGGTTCCGAAGTGCCGCAGTTCACGGCTTGTGCCAGAGCGATGGCGGTGGCGAATTTGCCGATGCCCGCGGGGCCGGCGAACAGCAGGGTCTGGGGGACGCGGCCTGCGCTCACGGATTTTGTGAGCACATCCGCGATGCGCGCGTGTCCGACTACGGGCCAGGACATCTTAAGAGTGGCGGGGCCGACGAGACTCGAACTCGCGACCTCTGGCGTGACAGGCCAGCGTTCTAACCAACTGAACTACGACCCCGCAAAATGGGCGATACAGGATTCGAACCTGTGACAGCCGGCGTGTAAGGCCAGTGCTCTACCGCTGAGCTAACCGCCCGTGCCGACAACCGATGAATTATCACACGCGCCACCACATCAAGGCAAATATCAATGCAAATGCGGCGGCTAAACCGGCGATCGAGCGCCATTCCCGGTTCATGCCGAACGCGCGCTGGGCGGAGAACGTGCGCTGCATGTCGGGGGCGCGGCCTTCCTTGTAGGCGGTGTACTGGCCGGCAAATCGCGCGTCGAGTGTGGCCTCTTCGGTGCGCACGGCGGCCACGTAGGTGACGGTGAAATAGGCGACGGCGAGCGCGGCGGTCCAGACGGAGGCGGCGGCAATCACAAATCCTGCGCCCATCATCAACGAGCCTGCGTACAGCGGATGCCTGAGGTGTTTGTAGGGGCCGCTCGTGGTGACTTCGCGCCCCTTTTCGATGTGGCCGGCGGCCCAGACGCGCAGGGCCTGTCCGAGTGCGGCAATGGCGGCGCCGGCCGCAAGTGTGGCCGGGGTCGGCGCTGCCAGCGTTGCCGCGGCGGCGAACGTCGCAAAACCGAGCGGCACGCGCCAGCGGGCGACTGTGGTCCAGCTCATCGGGCCCCGCCTGTGTGCGCGAGGCGCCGTTCGATGGCGGCGGTCACTTCGGCGACCGAGATGGTGCCAAGGCACCACGTGTCGGTTGGGTGGGGTTGGGTGGGGTTGGGTGAGGTTGAGTGGGTGGCGTAGGTGGCGTGGGCGAAGTCCGCCGAAGCTCCTTCGGAGCGAAGGCGGATGGTGTGGGTGGCGTCGCGCCGGCAGGTGCGCTGGTAGTGGCAGTCACAGTGGTCGTAACGCGAGATGGACACGTCCCGATCATCCCATGGACCGTTGCGTTGTTCGGTCGTCGGGCCGAACAACGCGACGACGGGCGTGCCCATTGCACACGCGAGATGCAATGGGCCGGTGTCGCCCGAGACAAAAAGCTTCGCGGCGCCGGCCAGGGCGAGCAGGTCGTTGATGGTGGTGCGCGGGGCGCGGACGGCGGCGCCGTCCGCGCCCGCGACAATGGCGTCGGAGAGGGCCTCTTCGCCTGGCCCCCAGAGGATCACCGGGGTCCAGGCGTAGGTGGCGTGGATCCAGCGGGCGACCGCGGCGAACGCCGCGGGCGGCCAGCGCTTATTAACCCAGGCGGCGCCTGGGTTAATCAGCGCGAAGTCCGGGACCGCGCCCTTCGCGGCCCACGCCTCGCGGAGCGAGGCGAGGGCCGGGGAGGGCTGGAGGGCCAGCGGGAAATGAGCTCGGAGGCGATTTTCGCGAAAATCGCCTCCGAGCTCATTTCCCGGCGCCTTCTTCGCGACAACCCAGGTTGTCAGATCGAGGTTCTTGTCGATGACGTGACGGCCCTCCCCGACGTCCACCTGGTCGGTGTAGCCCCATCGGGCGGCGGGTTCGCGCAGGGACGTGGTATCAAAACCCACGACCTGCCGCGCCCCTGACAATCGAGCCAGGGCCGCGGACTTGATCAGGCCCTGAAGATCCAGCGCCATGTCGTATTTGTTGGCGCGCAGTTCACGGGCCGTCGCCAGCCATCCACTGGCCGACTTCCCTTTCAGCACGATGACGTTCGAAATCACCGGGACAAGGCGCAGCAACTCGGCATGCGCGGGTTCGACGAGCCAGTCAATCCGCGCGTCAGGCATCGCGGCTCGCAACTGGGCCAGGGCCGGCAACGCGTGCACCAAATCGCCGAGTGAACCGAGCCGAACCACCAGCACCTTCATGGTTTGAGCTTACCCACGAGGCTGGTCGTGGAATGGTCCTTCGGATCGCCGACGATGGCAATGCGACCGCCGTAGGCGCGGACGGTGTCACGCTCGGGGACGGTCTCCAGCGTGTAGTCGGTGCCCTTGCAGTGCACGTCCGGCCTGAGCCTTGTCAGCAGCCGGTCCACGGTGCGGTCATCAAAGATCACCACGTAGTCCACACACCGCAGGGCGGCAACGATTTCAGCGCGGGCGTGTTCGTCGAGAATCGGCCGGCCTTCGCCCTTGGATGCGCGGACGGACGCATCGCTGTTGATCGCCACCACCAGCCGGTCGGCCTCCGCCTTCGCGGCCTCCAGATACCGGACGTGCCCCACGTGCAGGAGGTCGAACGCGCCGTTGGCAAACGCGACGGTGCGCCCGACGGCGCGGTCGGCGTTCACCTGTGCGGCGATTTCGTTGTCCAACAAAATGTGGGCCATATCAAAACGAGCTCGGAGGCGAGTTCCTACGAAATCGCCTCCGAGCTCATTAGCAGCTCCCGGGCGGAAATGGTCGCCGTGCCGCGCTTCATGACGACGAGGCCGCCGGCGTGATTGGCGAGGCGGGCGGCTTCGCCGAAAGTGGCGCCGCAGGCGAGCGCCAGGGTAAAGGTGGCGATGACGGTGTCGCCGGCGCCGGTGACGTCGGCGATCTGATCGGAGCCGACGATCGGAATGTAATCGGTCGGACACCCGGGTTCGAACAGCGCCATGCCTTTGCTGCCTCGGGTGATGAGCACCGCACGCGCCTGCAACTTGCGCAGCAACGTACGTCCGGCCTTCTCGAGCACATCGAGGTCATCGCCGATCGTGATGCCGAGCATGGCCTCGACCTCGGACTCGTTCGGCGTACACGCGGTGACGCCCTTGAAGCCGGACAACCCGTACCGCGAGTCCACAAGGATCATCGGCACACGGCCGACATAGGTGGGCTCCAGCCGCGACCGCTGATCCCGCTTCTTCCGCGACTTGCCTGCCGCACGCGCCTCGGCGCGCTCGACCATCCCGGGCGAATACAGTCCGCTGCCATAGTCGGACACGATCACGGCATCGGCGTCGGCAATGGATGCCGCCAGCGACATCTCGATCTTCCGTGACAACGCCTGCGTCTGACGTGCAGTCAACGTGGGGCCGACCCGATCGATCCGCACGACCTGCTGTTTGGCCGAATGGACACCGCCGGCCAGCACGCGCGTCTTCACCGGGGTCGTGTACCCGGCAGCGCGCACCACGCCGCGTGTGTCTGCCCGCTTCGGCATCGCCGCCAGCAGGCGCCGTCCCGCGTCGTCGCGTCCGACCACGCCGACCACCTTGACCCGGGCACCGAGCGAGGCGACATTAGCCGCCGCATTGCCGGCGCCCCCCGGCAGCAGCGCAGTCGTATCGTACTTGAGAATCAGTACCGGTGCCTCCCGAGAGACACGCGCAACCTGACCGTAGATGAATTCGTCGGCGATCAAATCCCCAGCGACGACTATGTGTGCCTGGGAAAAACGCCCGACAATTTCCGCGTACCGTCCATTCATCGCGTCAACACCTCTGCGACCGCCTCCGACAGGTCCGACGCCACCAACGTGCCATCGGGCAACGCGCGTCCGAACCGTTCCAGATCACGCGCACCATGCCCCGTGGTCACCAGCACTCCCCGCGCGCCCACGGCGTGCGCCAACCGGACGTCTACGTCGCGATCACCAATCACCCACGATCGCGACAGATCAATACCGTGCTCGCGCACGGCCGCGTCGATCATCGCACGACCGGGCTTGCGACACCCACACGGCGTCTTCAGGGATTCGACGACGGCGTGCGGATGATGCGGGCAGAAATACCAGCCGTCCACTTTGGCGCCGCTTGCGGACAACTCGGCGTCCATGGCCGCATGCACAGAGTGGACAAATGCTTCATCACACAGCCCCAGACCGATCCCCCCCTGATTGGTAACCACACACACCAGGTAGCCGGCACGGTTGAGCAACCGGATGGCATCCATGGTGCCGGGGAACCAGCGTACATCCTGCAGCCGGCTCAGATACCCGGTTTCGTGGATCATCGTGCCGTCGCGGTCGAGGAAGACGGCAGTCCGCAGTCCGCGGTCCAAGGGCACGTCATCAATAGTCACGAGGCGGCTCCTGACGGGGTGAAGGCGAGGTGTCTCGAGGCGGCGGCAAACACCTGATCGGTGGTGATGCGTGTCATGCAGCGGTGATCGATGGGACAGTCGCGGAGGTGGCAGGGGCGGCAGAAGACGTCGGCGGTCAGCACCTCGCCGCGGCCGAGGGGACGCGTGACGCGTTCGTCGGTGGATCCGAAGATCGCCACCACCGGGCGTCCGGTTGCAGCAGCGACGTGCATCACGCCGGAGTCGTTCGACACACACACGCGGCTGAGGGACGTGATGGCGACAAGGGTCGCGAGATCCGTCCGGCCGATGAGGTTGACGACGCCGTCGAGCGCGGCCGGTGCGTTGGCACGCAGCCAGGTCTCGATCACACGGCCGGCGTCCTTGTCGTGGCCGGCGCCCACGAGCACACACCGCGCATTCCGATCACGCACGAGTCTCGCGACCAGTTCCGCCACCCGCGCGGGAGGCCACTGCTTCGCCTGACCGTACGCAGCACCGGGGGCGAGGGTGATCACTCGCGTTTTTTCGGGCTCGGCGCAGCCGATGAGGGCCAGCGCCTTCGCGCGCGCGGCCGCGGACGCCGCGATTCTCGGCGCATCGTCATCTACGGGGATGCCCAAGCCGCGAACCAGTTCGCGGTAGTACTCAACGTGATGTGTCGGTGCACGGTGCTGGGCGCCCGCTTTGCGGGTCAACACCCCCCCTCGAGCTGCCTTTGCGTAGCCCCAGCGTTCCGGAATGCCGGCGCGGCGGAGTTGCCATGCGGATCGGAAGGAGTTGGGGAACAGGATGCCGAGTTCGAACCGGCCGTCGCGCAGAGTCCTGATGGCGTCGCGATGGGCGGAGGGCATCACGATGACCTCGTCGGGGTTGACGCCGGTGTCTTCCCGAAAAAGAGATGCGACGGCACCGGGTGCGGCGATCGTCAGACGGGCGCTCGCGAAATGACGCCGGAGCGCGGACATGGCGGGCAATGCAAGCACCGCATCGCCGAGCCAGTTGGGTGGACGGACGACGAGTCGAGAGACGACGGTGTGATCGGGCGGGATCATTCCGTGCTCTCCTCGGAACTTGTCGGATACATGCCGCCGACCGGCTCAGGGCCGGTGACATCCTCGCGCCAGCGTCGGTGCATCCACAGCCACAACTCGGGATGTCGTCGCACGTACATCTCAAGCACATCGGTGCAGCGCTGCGTGAGCTCGGTGATCGGATCGGGCGCGTCCGCCAACGGCGGCTCGACGGGATGTTCGTAGACCAGCCGGTACCGTCCATCAGACATCGGCAGCGCGAACAGCGGAATTACCGGCGCACCGGTGCGCAGGGCCAGCGACGCCAGCGCGGAGGTGGTTGAGGCAGGCCGGCCGAAAAATGTGACCGTGACCGCGTCCACCGGCTGGATGTGCTGGTCGATCAGAATCGCCACCCCTTCATTCTGCTGCAGTGCACGCAACACGCGACGCACGGCGCCACGCCGGTAGATCACATGGTTGCCGTTCGCGGTGCGAATGCGCTCCAGCAGATCGTGCAGGTATGGATTGTCGAGTCGCCGGGCGAGCACCGAAATCGGCGGCAGGAACAGCGGCTGTGCAATCCCCTGCAGTTCCCAGAACCCGAAATGCCCGGCGACGAGCAACAGCCCTTTGCCCTGGGTGAGCGCCTGCCGCACGCGGTCGTCACCATCAACGATGATGCGCGCGCGAATTTGATCGGGCGTGAGCGTGCTGAACTTCAGGAGGATCGTGAGCGAGCGGCCGAAGTGCGCAAAGGTACGGCGCGCGATCCGCCGGCACTCGGCTTCCGACTTGCTGGGGAACGCGGCGCGCAATTGCGTGAACGCGAGTCGTCGATGGCCGGCGTCCACGGCCCAGAACGTCCAGCCGATCGCGGTGCCAATGGCGCGCACAAGGCCGTCGGGGCACAGGCCGATGATCGCACGCAGGATTGCGACGATGGCGTACTCGAGGCGGTGCTGGAGCGACCGGAGGGTCACGGGTGACCTCCGGTCGCGGGGCGCACGCGCTCGCGGAGCCACGTGTCGAAGCTCGGCCCGTTGTCGTCGGCTTCGATGGTCACGGAGTGGCCGAGGACGTGGACGTCGAACGGCAGCGGCCGGAACGGCCGCAGCCGTTCGGCGTCCTTCGCCGTGGTGAGCACGGCGACGGCGTCGGCCGCGGCGGCCTCGCGCGCGAGGCGCACGACATCCGCACGCGTGTAGCGGTGGTGGTCGCCGGGCGTCCACTGGCCGGCGACCACGTAGCCGGCGTCGGCGGCCGCGAGCGCGACGCGCTCGGGGCCGGCGATGCCGGCGAGCACAAACACGCGCGCGCTGGCCGTCAGGCCGGCGGGCGCGTGCGTGTGGCGGCGGAGGCGGAAGACTGGTCCGCCGAAATGAGCTCGGAGGCGATTTCGGTCGAAATCGCCTCCGAGCTCGTCAACCACGGTTGCCGTCGCCCGCCCCAGCGCCGACGGCGACTCGCGCAGGCGGCCCAGTGGCACCCGGCGACCGGTCAGGTCGCCGGGTGCCACCAGTACCAGATCCACGTCCCGGCGCATCTCCCGATGCTGAAACCCATCGTCGAGCACAACGGCCGTGGAGCCCAGCACGTGCTGCGCGAGCGCGGCAGCGACGGCCCGCTGGTCGCACACAAGCACGGAAATACCGAGCAATTCGCGCGCGAGCATCAGCGGTTCGTCGCCGGCCTGGTCCAGGTCGGCCAGGATGTCGGTGCCGTCGCTGACCACCGTGACCCCGTCGGCGACCACCCGCCGGCCATATCCGCGCGAAAGGATCGCCACGCGCTCGCCCATCGCCTGAAGGGTGCGGGCCACAAAGGCCACAGTCGGGGTCTTGCCGCGCCCGCCAAAGGCGATGTTCCCGACGCTGACGGAAATGAGCTCGGAGGCGAATTTCTCGAAATTCGCCTCCGAGCTCATTTTGCGCGCCATGGGCGCGGGCGCGAAATCGGTCACCGGGCCACCACCAGCCGCGGGCCCGCGGGGGGCAACAGCGCGGCCACCGCGGCGAGCGTCTTCGGACGCGCGCCGCGGTTCGCCTCCACCAGCGTCCGGGCCGAGGCGCCCAGCCGGGCGCACTCGGCCGGGTCGCTGACCAGCCGCACCAAGGCGGTTGCCAGCTCCGCTGGCGACCCGACCTGGACGGCGGCGCCGGCGTCGAGGAACGTCTGCGCAATCTCCGCAAAGTTCGACATGTACGGGCCGAAGACGATCGGCTTGCCGTGCACGGCGGGCTCGAGAATGTTGTGGCCGCCGTGATCGATCAGACTGCCGCCCACAAACACGGCGGTCGCCACCTGGAACAGATGCGCGAGTTCGCCGATGGTATCGAGAATGACGACGTCGGCTTGCGGCTCGCTGTCGACGACGAGCGACGACCGGCGTACGACGCGATACCCTTCCGCGCGCGCAAGCGCCTCGGCCTCGTCAAATCGTTCCGGCTTGCGCGGCGCCACAATCAGCATCGTTGCCGGATGCGTGCGACGCACGGCAGCAAACGCCGCGAGCACCGGCGGTTCCTCGCCCTTGAGCGTGCTGGCCGCCATCACCACCGACCGCCCCTCCGTCATGCGGAAAAACCGAAGCACACGACCCGCCCCACGTCCGGCTGCCGCAGAGGGCGACTCCAGGGACTCGAACTTGAGGCTGCCGGTCACCGTGACCCGCGAGGGGTCCGCGCCGATGTCGATGATGCGACGCGCCGATTCGTCGCTCTGCATACAGCACTGGTCCACGTGCGCGAGCACCTGGCGGAAGAACCCGCGCGCCATGCGATACCGCGGGTACGACCGCGACGAAATCCGGCCGTTGACCATCAGGGTCCGCACGCCATCCCGCTTGCAGGCACGCAGCAGGTTCGGCCAGATCTCGGTCTCCATCATGATGAACAGCCGCGGCCGCACCAGCCGCATGGTCCGATTCACAAAGACCGGGAGGTCGAACGGGAAATAAAAGACGGCGTCGACCTCGGTCAGCCGCTCGCGTGCAATCTGCTGACCGGTGATCGTGGTCGTGGACAGAAAAATCTTCAGGTCGGGATACTGCTTCCGCAGGTCGGGCAGCAACGCACGGACGGTCAGCGCTTCCCCGACCGACACCGCATGGATCCAGATGGACTCGTCGCCATCCAGGTTGAACGACACGGGCAACACGCCCATGCGCTGGCCGACGCTGCTGACGTATTTGCCGTGGCGCAGCGCCTGATACAGGAACCAGGGAAACAGGGCCACCGCGAGGACCAGGATGGCCAGTGAGTAGAGGGCGTACACAGTCAGAAACTATAAGACCTCTTGCGAAAAAAAGGCGGCGTATAATCGCCGTCTATGGCGATCAAGGTCGGCATCAACGGGTTTGGACGAATCGGCCGCAACATCATGCGCGCGGCCATGGCGTACGACGACATCGACATCGTGGCGGTCAATGACCTGACCGACGCGCCCACGCTGGCGCACCTGCTCAAGTACGACTCGCTGCTGGGCAACCTGAAGGCGGACATCACCGCCTCGGGCGACACCATCACGGTGGACGGTGACGCCTTCAAGGTCCTCGCGCAGAAGGACCCCGCGCAGCTCCCCTGGACGGCACTCGGCGTGGACGTCGTGTTCGAAGGCACCGGCCGGTTCACGAACCGCGACGATGCCGCAAAACATGTGACGGCGGGCGCCAAACGCGTCATCGTGACCGCCCCGGCCAGGACGCCGGACGTGACGGTTGTCATGGGGGTCAACCACGACGCCTACGACCCGTCCAAACACCAGATCATTTCCAACGCGTCCTGCACCACCAACTGCCTCGCGCCGGTGGTGAAGGTGCTGCACGAGTCCTTCGGCCTCAGGAGCGGCTGGATGACGACGGTGCATGCGTATACGAACGACCAGAACCTGCTCGACCTGCCGCACAAGGACATCCGGCGGGCGCGCGCAGCGGCGCTGTCGATCATTCCAACGACCACCGGCGCGGCCAGTGCGGTCGCCGAAGTGCTTCCCGCGCTGAAGGGCCGGCTCGACGGCATTGCGATGCGCGTCCCCACGCCGAACGTCTCGGTGGTGGACCTCAACGCGATCCTGGAAAAGGACGCGACGGCTGAGGAACTCAATGCGGCGTTCAAGGCCGCCTCCGACGGTCCGCTCAAGGGCATCCTCGAATACGTGACGGCGCCGCTGGTGTCGATCGACTTCCGCGGCAACCCGCACTCGGCGATGCTTGACGTCGCGTACACGAAGGTGATGCACGGCAACTTCGCCAAGGTCATGGCCTGGTACGACAACGAGTGGGGCTACTCCAACCGCTGTGTGGATCTGCTCCGCTTCATGGCGTCCAAGGGACTGTAAGACCTCATGCACACCCTGCGGGACCTCAGCCTGTCGGGACGCCGCGTGTTCATGCGCGTGGACTTCAACGTGCCGATCAAAGACGGCGTGATCGGCGACGACACGCGGATCCGGTCTGCGGTACCGACGATCCAGCTGGCGATCGCCCGGGGCGCGACGGTGATTCTCGCGTCGCATCTGGGACGGCCGAAGGGCACGCCCAATCCTCAATTCACGCTGCAACCGGTCGCGACGCATCTGGCGGGTTTGCTGGGACGTCCCGTCGCGTTTGCTCCCGACTGCATCGGTGATGCGGCGGCGACCGTCATTGCGGCGAATCCCGGCGGCGTGGTCCTGCTCGAGAATCTGCGGTTCTACAAGGAAGAAGAAGGCAACGACGCCACGTTTGCGCGCGCACTGGCGGCGCTGGCGGACGTGTACGTGAACGATGCGTTCGGGGCTGCGCATCGCGCGCATGCGTCCACCGAAGGCATCACGCATCACGTGAAGGAAAAGGCCGCAGGCCTCCTGATGGAGGCCGAGGTCACGTATCTCGGCAAGGCGCTCCACCATCCGGACCGTCCCTTTGTGGCGATTCTTGGTGGCGCGAAGGTCTCGGACAAACTCGAGGTCATTCAAAACCTCCTCGGCAAGGTGGACGCGCTGCTGATCGGCGGCGCGATGGCGTACACGTTCCTCACGGCACGCGGCATTGCCACGGGCACTTCATTGGTCGAAGCGGACTTGATCGACACTGCCAAACGTCTCGACGCTCTCGCGCAGGAACGCGGCGTCCGGCTCGAACTGCCCATCGACCATGTAGTCGCGCCCGCGTTCGCGGCGGACGCCCCGACACGCACGATCGATATCGATTCGCCGTCGTTGCCGACCAACGGCAACATCGGGACGGACATGGGACTCGACATCGGTCCAAAAACCGTGGCGCACTATCGAGAAATCATTGCCGCTGCGAAGACCGTTGTGTGGAATGGCCCGATGGGTGTGTTCGAGATGCCGGCGTTTGCGGCGGGCACGATGGGCGTGGCGCAGGCCGTGGCCAACGTCAGCGGGACGACGATCATCGGCGGCGGCGACTCGGTCGCGGCCGTGGCACAGGCCGGTGTGGCTGACCGCATGACGCACATCTCGACCGGCGGCGGCGCGTCGCTGGAATTCCTCGGCGGCCGGACGCTGCCAGGGGTGGCGGCGCTCGCATGACCCGAACTCCCGTCTTTGCGGCGAACTGGAAGATGCACAAGACGGTGGTCGAGACCGTCGCCTGGATTCGCGAATTTGCGGCGTTGTCGAAGACACTCCGCGCCGACGCCGCCGACATCATCGTCGCCCCCCCGTTCACGGCCATTGCGGCGGCGGCAGAGACCGCGCGCACGGCGCCGGTGTCGGTCGCAGGACAGGATCTGTATTTCGAGCGTCAGGGCGCGTTCACGGGGGAAGTCAGCGGCGCGATGTTGAAGGATGCGGGCGCGGACTTTGTGATCATCGGGCACTCCGAACGGCGCCGGTTGTTTGGCGATACCGATGCGTGGGTGAACCGCAAACTGATCGCGGCCCGGCTCGCCGAACTCACCCCCATTGTCTGCATCGGCGAAACACTTGAGGAGCGCGAAGCCGGGCAGACGCTTGACGTGCTTGACCGCCAGCTCACGTCCGGACTTGATGGGTCGTCCGGCGACCAGATTGCGTCCCTCATCCTGGCCTACGAACCCGTCTGGGCGATTGGGACCGGCAAAAACGCCACAGCCGCCGAGGCCGGCGAGGCGCACACCCACATCAGGAAGCGCCTGCGGGAGTGGTTCGGCGGGGCCTACGGGGACCGCTGCCGCATCCTCTACGGGGGGTCGGTCAAATCCGAAAATATCCGGGAACTCATTGGCCTGGAAGACGTTGACGGCGCCCTGGTCGGCGGCGCCTCCCTGGAAGCCCGCTCATTTGCGGCTATAATCAGCGTCTTATGCTCTTCACGCTTTTCCTGACCGTCTACATCATCGTCTGCCTCCTCCTGCTGGTTGTTGTGTTGCTGCAGCAGGGCAAGGGTGGCGACATTGCGGCGGCGTTCGGCGGCTCCAGCAGCCAGGCGGCCTTCGGGGCCCGGGCCGGCGCGACGGTACTCACACGCGCGACCACGATTCTGGGTGTGTTGTTCATGCTCGGATCGCTCGCCCTCGCGATCATGGGATCGTCGGGTGGCTTCGGCAGCTCGGTTGTGAGCGGCGTCGGGGCTCCTCCGGCTGCCTCGACTCCGGCCACCGCGCCGACCACCGACCCATCCGCGCTTCCGCTCGCACCGGCGACCACGCCGGCGCCCGCCACGCCGCCGACCGCGCCGCCTGACGGTGGACGAGGGGGCGGACTCTAAGAGCGGTTCAGGGTCCAGGGGCCGGGGTTCTCAGGGGCGCGCTGACAACAGCGCGCCTCTTCTTTTTTGTGGATGCCCGCCTTCGCGTACGCCGATGGCTCGCCAGCCGTAGCTGCGAGCGAAGCGAGCGATAGCGAAGGTTGGTGCGGAAGGGGGGACTCGAACCCCCACGCCCTTGCGGGCGCCAGCCCCTCAAGCTGGTGCGTCTGCCAATTCCGCCACTTCCGCGTGGGGTAGCTGAGCCACTGAGTATACGGCAAATCTGGTCCGGTCTGTCCCGACAGGTACAATGGCCTGTTGCCATGCCTCTGTTAATCGCCGACAAGTTGTCGCACGCCTTCGGCCATCTGCCGTTGCTGGTGGATGGGTCGTTGCAGATCGACGCGGGCGAACGCATCGCGATTGTCGGGCGCAACGGCACGGGCAAGTCGACGCTGTTGAAGATTCTGGCCGGTGATATTGCGCCGGATGCGGGCACGGTGTGGACGGGGCCGGGTGTGAAGGTCGCGCGGCTGACGCAGGATGTGATCGACGCCGGTGAAACCGCCACCACCGTGCGCGGTGTCGTCTCTGAAGGCCTCCACGAACTGGCCGTGGCCCATCACCTTGAAGATTGGGAACAGGAACAACTGGTCGACCAGGTGATGAAACGCCTGGACCTCGATCCGGATCGGCTGATCAGCACCTTGTCGGGTGGATGGCGGCGACGCGTGACGCTGGCACGCGCACTGGTCGTCCAACCAGATCTGCTGCTCCTCGACGAGCCAACGAACCACCTCGATATCGACACGATCACGTGGCTGGAATCGTTGCTGATCGGATTCGCCGGCGCCGTGGTGTTTGTCACACACGACCGCGCGTTTCTGCAGAAGGTCGCGACACGTCTGGTGGAACTCGACCGTGGTGTGCTGACGTCGTACGGACGAGGCACGTCCATCAAAGGCGCACCGGCATGGCCGGTGTACGAAGAGTATCTGCGCCGCAAGGAGGAAGACCTCGCGGTCGCCGAAACGGCACACGCGAAGTTCGACAAAACACTCGCGCAGGAGGAAGCCTGGCTCCGCCGAGGGATCAAGGCGCGACGCACACGCGATGAAGGCCGCGTCAAGGCGCTGATGGCGATGCGCCAGGAACGCGCGGCGAGGCGTGATGTGCCCGGACACGTCACGCTCACGATCGAATCTTCGGGGCGTACCGGGCAAACCGTCTTTCACGCACAGGACATTGCAAAGCGTTTCGATGTTCCGGTGGTTCACGACTTTTCCACTCGCATCATGCGGAAGGACCGCATCGGGTTTCTCGGGCCGAATGGTGCCGGCAAGACGACGCTGCTGAAGATGCTGATTGGGGAACTGGAACCCGACAGCGGCACGGTGGAACGCGGGACGAACGTGCAGATCGCGTATTACGACCAGCAACGCGAGCAGCTGGATCCCGAACGCACGGTCGTGGACACCGTGGGTGACGGCAACGACTGGGTGACCATCAACGGGCAGAAGCGGCATGTGTTCAGCTACCTGGAGGACTTCCTGTTTCCTCCAGAGCGGGCGCGGTCGCCGGTGAAGTCGCTGTCGGGCGGCGAACGGAATCGCCTGCTGCTCGCGCGCCTGTTCACGCAGCCGGCCAACGTGCTCGTGCTCGACGAACCGACCAACGACCTCGACCTCGAGACACTCGAACTGCTCGAAGCCCAGCTCGTCGACTTCCCCGGCACTGTGCTGCTCGTCAGCCACGACCGCGAATTCCTCAACCGCGTCGTGACGTCCACGATCGCATTCGAAGGCCACGGCGTCGTGCGCGAGTATGTTGGGGGGTACGACGACTACCTGAGACAGACACAAGGGGTCCAGGGTCCAGGGTCCAGGGTCCAGGGTTCCACCCAACCTCATTCAACCTCACCCAACTCCACCCAGCCCGTCCGCCGTAAGCTCTCTTTCAAAGAGCAACGCGAACTCGACGGGATGCCGGCAAGGATCGAAGCCGCCGAGGCTCGGCAGCGGGAGTTGGAAGCGGCCATCGCAGCGCCCGAGTTCTATCGCAGCGGTGCGAAAGCGATTCAGGACACGCTCGCGGAGCTCGAGACGATCAAGGTCGAGCTCGACGTGCTGCTGCATCGGTGGACGGAGTTGGAAGAAAAGCACTAGCGGTCGGGGGGCCGGGGGCCAGGGTTCGGGTCCACGGGGTCTCGGGGTTCAAACCAAATGCCCAGCCGCCCAGCTACTCACCAGCCCAACCAGCCCCAGCCCAACAGAACGTCAGGTCCGTGGGCAGTCTGATGTTCATGGCTTGCTCGGGCGTGAGCACACTGAGCGCGGTGGCCCAGGCGTCCGCGGTGGCGCCGTCTTGGGCGCGGACGTGCACGGTGCGGTGATTGGTCAGGCCCAATCCGGTGCGCGGGTCCACGACGTGTGAGTAGCGCACCCCGTCGATCACCACAAACTGCGCGGTGGCGCCGGAGGTGGCGAGGGCGGCGTTGGCGAGGGTGGTGGTCCTGGCCCGCTCAAGTTCAGCGGGCCCTACGCCACCTACGCCACCTACACCACCTACACCACCTACACACGTCGTTTGTACCGTCCAGCCCGGCGATCCGCGCGGGGGGTCGCCGGCGACGATGTCGCCGCCGGCTTCGATGAGCGCGCGGGAGACACCGTCGGCGCGCAGGGTGTCCATCGCGCGCTGGAGGATGTAGCCCTTGGCGATCCCGCCGAGGTCGAGTCGCATGCCGGCGACGGGCAGGCGCGCGAAAAAGGCACCCGACGCTTTTTCCAGATCGAGGCGCGACCAGCCGACCAGCGCGCGGGCGGCCGCCAGATCGGCGGTGCCAGGGAGCCGGCCGGTGTCGCGCGATTCGCGCCACAAGGCCGACAACGGCGCGACGGTGGGATCGAACGCGCCATCGGTCGCACGGGCGACGTCCACCGCCTGCGACAACACGGCGAACACGTCTGGATGCACCTCCACCACATGCGGCGCGGCGCGCTCGATGGCGCGCAGGTCGCTGTCGGACCGATAGTCGCTGAGCCGCGCGTCGAGCGCCGCAATCGTCGCAAACGCGGCCTCCCCCGCCCGCCGCGCCGACATGTCATCAGGCGCCTGCATCACGATCCGTACTTCCATCCCCATATGGACCTGGCGATAGACGTAAGATTTACGCGATGACGAAGACGGCAACGTTGCGCAGGCAGACACGAACGCAACGCACAGCAGTGCTCTGGTGCGCCGGTGCACTGGTGCACTGGTGCACTCGTGCACTCCTGCTCGTCGGCCTTGCCGCCCCGGTGCTTCTTGCCAATACACAGCCCTCAACGTATCGCGAAACGATCGCGGGCACGCTGGTGAGCTTTGCGATGGTCCAGGTGCCGGGCAGCGCGACGCAGCCGTCCTTTTACATGGGCCAAACGGAAGTGACGTGGGACATGTACGACGTGTACGCGCTGGGCCTGGATACCGATGCGCCGAAGCCGGCGGGCATCGACGCCATCGCGCGCCCCTCGAATCCCTACGGCGCGCCGGACTACGGCTGGGGACACGCGGGCTACGCCGCAATCAGCGTCACGCGGCATGCCGCCGAGTCGTTCACGAAATGGCTTTCCCTCAAGACGGGACGGGAGTATCGTCTCCCCACCGACGCGGAATGGCAGCACGCGGCGAATCTCGCCTGGCAGGGAAAGACCGCCGACGAGATCGCGTGGCACGCCGGAAACGCGGGTATGGTGACCCGTCCGGTGGCGCAGAAGGCCCCCGACGCGTTGGGATTGTTCGACCTGTTCGGCAACGCGGGGGAATGGGTGCTGACGCCGGGCGACACACGCGTCATTCGTGGCGGCACGTATCGCAGCGGCCCGGATACGATCGGCCCAACCGCACGCGCTGAGCAGGACGAGACGTGGAACGAACGGGACCCGCAGCTGCCAAAAAGTAATTGGTGGTTGTCAGACGCGCCGCACGTCGGGTTTCGAGTGGTGACAGGAGCAGTGAAATGACTGAGATCAATCGACGAAGCTTCATTCAGACAACGGCCGCGGCGGCGGCGGCGATGGCGTTCCCCGGAAGCATCCCGCTGATTGGACTGCGCAAAGGGTCGGACACGATCCGCGTGGGCTTGATCGGTTGCGGTGGACGCGGCACGGGGGCGGCGCTGGATTGTCTGCGTGGGTCCGACGGCGTTGAACTGGTCGCGATGGGCGACCTCGCGCCGGATCGGATGGCCAGCAGTCGCGCGGAGTTGGCCAAGGCCACAGCGAGCACTCCGGCGCTGGCCGCGAAATACACGGTCACCGACGACATGACCTTCACGGGCTTCGACGCGTACAAAAAGGTGCTCGCGACCGACGTGCAGCTGGTCATCCTCGCCACACCGCCCCACTTCCGCCCGACACATCTCGCAGCGGCGGCCGAAGCCGGCAAACACATCTTTGCGGAGAAGCCGGTCGCCGTTGATCCGGCCGGTGTGCGCTCGGTGCTCGCCACCTACGAACTCGCCCTGAAGAAGGGCCTGGGCATCGGCGTCGGCACGCAGCGTCGCCATCAGGCGGACTACCAGACGACGATCGAACGGATCAAGGACGGCGCCATCGGCGAGATCGTGTCCGGTCAGGTGTTCTGGAATCAGGGCGGCCTCTGGAATCGCGACCGTCAGGCGACGTGGACCGACGCCGAGTGGCAGTTGCGCAACTGGCTGTACTTCACGTGGCTCTCGGGCGATCACATTGTTGAGCAGCACGTCCACAACATCGACGTCGCGAACTGGGTGCTGGGCGCCACGCCGATCAAAGCGACCGGCGTGGGTGGACGACAGTTCCGCACGGACCCGAAGTTCGGGCACATCTACGATCACTTCGCAGTCGACTTCGAATACGCCAACGGCACGCGCATCCTGAGCATGTGCCGGCAGATTCCCGGCACGGCGAACCGGATCGGCGAAAACTTCATCGGCACGAAGGGGCAGTCCAACGGGTTCAGCCGTATCACCGGGCCGAATGCCTGGACGTTCACGCGTCCGGAGGGCGCGCCGCGCATCAACGGCTTCCAGCAGGAACACACCGATCTCGTGGCGAGCATCCGGTCCGGCACGCCGTACAACGAGCTCAAGGGCATCGCCGACTCCACGCTCTCCGCGATCATGGGGCGCGAGGCCGCGTACACCGGTCAGGAGATCACCTGGGATCAGGCGCTGGCCGCGCAGCAGGACCTCACGCCGCCGGTCGGCCACGCGGCCTACGGCCCAATGGACGTCCCGCCCGTCCCTACGCCCGGGCGCACCAAGCTGGACCGGGCGTGGAATGAGTGAGGTTGGGTACGTAGGGCGCGCTGAACTCTAGCGCGCCGTGTTGGTTGGGTAAGGTTGGGTTCATGAAGCGACGAGAGTTTCTGCGGACGGCCGGTATCGCGGCGGCGGGGTTGGCGCTGTCGGGGCGTGAGGCATGGGCGTGGCGGCAGCAGCAAGCGGCGCGCACGTTCAAGCTGAAGTATGCACCGCACTTCGGGATGTTCCGGGAGCACTCCGGGCCCGATCTGGTCGCGCAGCTCGAGTTCATGGCGGCGGAAGGGTTCGCCGCGCTCGAAGACAACGGCATGCGTGGCCGCACGGTCGCCGACCAGGAACGCATCGGTGCTGCGCTCCAGCGGCTGAAGATGACGATGGGCGTGTTTGTGGCGCATACGATCAACTGGAATGAGCCGACGCTCACGTCCATGAATGACGCGCCGCGTGATGCGTTCCTGAGGGAGATCCAGGAGTCGGTCGAGATCGCAAAACGGGTCGGTGCGACGTGGATGACCGTCGTGCCCGGGCATGTCGACCGGCGGCCGCACATCGACTATCAGACCGCGCGTGTGGTCGAGACGCTCAAGCGCGCGTCCGCCATCCTCGAACCTCACGGCCTGGTGATGGTGCTCGAGCCGCTCAACACGCTGCGCAACCATCCCGGCATGTTCCTGACGTCCACGCCGCAGGCCTACCTGATGTGCAAGGCCGTGGCGAGCCCGTCCTGCAAGATCCTGTACGACATCTACCACCAGCAGATCACCGAGGGGAACCTGATCCCGAACATCGACCGGGCCTGGGACGAAATTGCCTACCTGCAGGTCGGCGACAACCCCGGCCGGAACGAGCCAGGGACGGGCGAAATCAACTACCGGAACGTGTTCCGCCACATCCACGGCAAGGGCTTCACCGGGGTGGTCGGGATGGAACACGGCAACGCCACCCGCGGCCGGGACGGCGAGCGGGCCGTTATTGAGGCCTACATACAGGCAGACAGTTTCTAGTCCGCGGTCCGCGGTACGTAGGGCCCGCTGAACTGCAGCGGGCCGCGCTGGCGCGCTGAAATTCAGCGCGCCCTACTAGTGCGGGGTCTTGACACCGTCGTTACGAAGGCATCTACTTCTCCAGACTTAGTTCACTGGCTTTAGGAAGTCAGATCCGAGGAGGAAGAGTGATGCAATTTCGGCGTCTCTGTGCGCTGGCGCTGGTCGCGTTTGGTGCCCTGACCGGCCCGGCGTTTGCCCAGTCTCAGGCGATCAACGGCACGATTGAAGGTACGGTCAAGGATGCGTCCGGCGCGGTCTTGCCGGGCGTCACTGTGACGGTGACAAATACCGACACGGGCACGCAACGCGTGGTCGTGACCAACGAGACGGGCGTGTTCCGGGCGCCGTTGCTCCAGCTGGGCCGGTTCACGGTCACGGCGGAATTGTCGGGCTTCTCGAAATTTGAACAGAGCGGGATTGGGCTGGTCGCGGGCCAGACGGTCGTGCTCAACATTGCGCTGCGCGTGGGCGGCATGACCGAGTCGGTCACCGTCAGTGCCGACGCACCGGTCGTGGACCTCGGCAAGACGGACGTCGGGCGCAACATCAACGCGCGCGAAATCGCGAATCTGCCGAACGTCTCGCGCAACCCCTACAACTTCGCGCTGCTCCAGCCGGGCGTCACCGGCACGGAGAACAGTGAGTTCGGCGTGCCGCGTTTCAGCGTCAACGGTCAGGCGCTGCGCGTGAACTACCAGGTGGACGGCAACACCAACACGCAGCAGGACCGCGCGGGTCTGCGCATGATGCCGATGTCGGAAGTCATGGTGCGTGAAGTGCAGGTCGTCACGTCCGGCTTCGCGCCGGAGTTCGGCAACACGACGGGGCTGGTCTACAACGCCGTCACGCCGTCGGGCACCAACACCTTCCGCGGCGACGTCGGCTACCGCTTCCGTCAGAAGAAGTGGTCCGCGTTCCCGTTCTTCTTCCAGGGTCCGAAGACGGATGCGACCCGTCCTGACAACTCGCTCGACATCGCCACGGCGACGCTGGGCGGCCCCATCGTGAAGAACTCGGTGCACTTCTACACCGGGTACGAACGCACCTACCGCGAGATGCCGCGCATCATCAACATCGATCCGGGCATCGCGGCGCAGGTGGGCATCGCGGCGCAGCCGCAGGCGGTGGACGCGTACCAAAAAGTGCAGTTCCTTATCGCGAAGGTCGACTGGCAGGCGACGCCGTCGCAGCGTCTGACGGCGCGCACCAATCTCTTTGAGAACAGCAACCCGCTCAACCAGGGCGGCGGCGGCAACACCGCGCTCGAGCGCTCGGTGGACTTCGCCGACAAGATGTACTCCCACGCCGTGCAGTTGGTCTCCACACTCGGCGCGTCGAACCTGAACGAACTCCGCCTCCAGGTGGCCCAGCGCCATCAGCAGCGGTTCTCGTCGGCCGGTGCGGGCACGGGCGTCTCGGTCAACATCAACGGTGGTGTCGTGGGCGGCATCAACAACAACATCCAGTTCGGCAAGCCCACCGGTGACGGCGAAGACTTCATCCAGCGCATCTACCAGGTCGTGAACAACTTCACCTGGCTGCGCGGCAATCACAACTTCAAGGCGGGCTTTGACTACCGCTTCATCGATGACTACCGCGCGGTGCCGCTGCCGGCGACCTACACGTTCCCGAACGTGGCGGCGTACCTCGCGGCCAAGAGCGGCGCCAACCCGAAGGGCTACACGTCGTTTGCCCAGACGGTGGCCATCGAGCCGACGTTCGACATGACCAACGGCGGACTCTCGGCCTTCATCCAGGACGACTGGAAGGTCACGCCGAACTTCAAGCTGCTCTACGGTCTGCGCTACGACCTGAACCTCTACAACAAGGGCATCGCCGGGTCGCCGTACTCCGAGAAGTTCAACAAGGACGGCAACAACATCGCGCCGCGCGCCGGCTTCGCGTGGACGCTCGACGAGCAGGGCAAGTCGGTGCTGCGCGGCTCCTCGGTCGTCATGTATGACCAGATGCTGCTCGCGATCATCGAGCAGGCGTACACCAACAGCGGCAACCCGCGCCGCGTCTCGGTGACGCTGTCGCCGACGGCCGCCAACGCGCCCAGCTTCCCGAGTGTGCTGACGACGGCGTCGGGCACGCAGAGCACGATCTTCGCCATGGATCCCAACTTCGTGTCGGGCCGCACGTGGCAGAGCAACCTCACCTACGAACGCGCGGTGGGCGCCAACTACTCGGTGTCAATCGGCGGCATCTACGCCCGAGGCTGGGACATGCCCGTCATCAACGACGTGAACCACATCAACCCCATCCGCACCCTGGATGACGGCCGCGGCGTCTACAGCACGGCGGTCAACGCCTCCACGCGCCTCGATCCCCGCTTCAACAAGGTCCGCATGGTCCAGTCGGTCGGCGAGTCCTGGTACAAGGCGATGACGCTGCAGTTCGGCAAGCGCTGGAACGGCAGCCTGCAGTTCGACATCAACTACACGCTGGCCAAGGGCGTCGATACGGCGCCACTGGGAGGCAACATTCTCTCCGTCCAGGGTGATGCGGTCCGCTCGGATCCTGCCAACCTCGCGCGCGACAAGGGCCCGAACTCGCTCGACGTCCGCCACACGCTCAACGGCAGCGTCGTCGCCCTCTCGAACTGGAACATCGCGAACCGGATGTGGCATCACATCCTGAACAACAACCAGGTGTCGTTGTTCCTCCAGCTGAACTCGGGTCTGCCCGTGCAGATCCAGGGCAACGCGGACCTGAACGGTGACGGCAACGGCGCGAACGACCGCCCGCTGAACAGCACGCGCAACTCGCTGTACCTGCCGGCGCGCTACAACGTGGACGCGCGCTTCTCGCGGTTCTTCAACCTCGGCTACCGCAACACGCGTCTCGAAGTGCAGGCCGAGTTCAAGAACCTGTTCAACACGGAGCAGATCAGCGGCGTGCAGACGACCTACACGGTCAATGCCACGACTGGTGTTCCGACCGTCGCGTTGCCCGCCAACGGCAACGCCCTGGTGCCGACCAGCGGCTACGAACAGCGCAAGTTCCAGCTCGGCTTCAAGCTGTTCTTCTGATTTCCACACACCGGCAGGGCGGGCGGCACCACCGCCCGCCCTGCCGGGCACTCTCGTGAAGCCCCGTGTGTCCCGCTCCTCCCTGCTCACACTGCTCGCTGTTCTGATCGCCACGATCGGCAGCTCCGCGCAACCGGCCGCCCCGCGCACCCTGTCCATCACCATCGCGCGCCATCAACCAGGCGCCCCCATCACGCTGGGCGTGCCGTTCCCCAAGGGCGCGCTCCCCTCACCTGACCATGTACGCGTCGTGGACGCGGCCGGCCGCGAAGTGCCTGCCCAGGTCACCGAAGTCACAACGTGGGAGCCTGCCGACCCGAGCGTGAAGTGGGTCTGGGTGTTCTTCTTCGCTGGTGAGGCGCCTCGGTACCAATTGGAGTTCGGCCCGTCCGTGCGACGGACGAAGGTCGCGGCGCCCATTGAGGCGCTCAACAACCCGCGCGCGGCCGGGCTTGCCGAAATCACCACCGGCCCCCTGCGCGTCGTCGTCCGCCAGGGCGACACCGGATTTCTGACCTCCGTGCAGCTCGACATCGACGGCAACGGCTTCACCGACGCCGATGAAATCGCGAGCGGTCCCGCCGCGCGCGGCTCGTTTGCGGACGTGCTTGACGATGCGGGGGTGGACAGTTCGAAGGCGACCGTGCTGCGGACCACACTCGAGCGCGGCACCGGGCCCCTTCACACGGTGCTGCGTGTGGACGGCGAGTACCGATACGGACGCGGCGACAACGAGACGTCCCCCTTTGTGACGCGCATCCACGCGTACGCCGGACGCACATACATCCGGGTGCTGCATACGTGGGTCTACACCGGCACACCCGATCACCACCGTCCGCAGGAGGGTGACTATCCCCACGTGGCGACACAGGGTGAGCGGCTGATCGTCACCGACCCCACCGATACAGGATGGACGCGGCCGAACGACCAGCTGCAGGGCCTTGGCCAGTCGCTGACGCTCCGGCTGAACCGCGGCGGTCTCTCGCCTGTGTCGCGCACACAACTCAACGCCACGCCCGGTGCGCCAGGATGGGTGCATGTCACCGACGGGCAGCGCGGTGTCGCCGTCGGCCTTCGGCATTTTGTCGAGGAGTACCCCAAAGAGCTGGCGTTCGACCCGGCTACCGGCGCGATGACCGCGTACTTCTGGTCGCCTCGGGGCGGCCCCATGAGTTTTGCCCGGTCGTCGAATGCGCCGGCCAATGAGGGCGCGGTTGAGAACTGGGCCACCGGCCTGGCCAAGACCAGTGAAGCCGTGTGGTTCTTCCACGGACCCGGTACCACGAGTGACGACGTGCGGCGCACGATGCAGCTGGCGATCGCGCCGCCGGTCGCACATGTCGAGCCGGCGTGGTACGGCTCGTCCGGCGTCTACGGCGACTTTGCGCCGCGCTCGTCGCAGGAGCCGGAACTGCAGCGCGCGCTCGATTACAAGTACGACTGGATGCGCTTCAATCAGACGCGTGAGCCGTGGTTTGGCGCGTTCAACTACGGCGACATGATGAACACCTTCGATGGCACGCGATGGAGCGTGTACGGGCATGGCGAACCTGCGCAGGATTTCATGTGGTGGCTCCAGTTCATGCGCACCGGCGACCCGAACGTCTTCGACACGGCGCAGGCCTTCAGTCGCCATCTGATGGATGTCGACAACACCCACTGGCCGAACGGCCCGGTGTTCCTCGGAGACACGAACTACCCGATGGACTGGTGGAACACGCGCACGGCGCCGAAGGCCACCAAGTATCTCGGCGTCGGCCGCCGGCACGCCGAGCAGCACTGGATGCACGTGCTCAGCGCGCACGTGTGGGTGCAGGGCTGGATGGCGTCCTACTACCTGACCGCTGATCAGCGCGCCCTCGACGTGGCGCGTCTCACCGCCGACATGCACCTGCGCCGCCTGTGGGGCGATCATGAACTGACCGGGCGCCGCCTCTACCTCTCGATCTGGAATCTGGCCGAGGTCTGGGACGCCACCAAGGACCCGCGCTACGCGCAGGAACTCGAGTTCCGCGTCGCGCGGATGCTCCAGCTGCAGCGTGAACAGGCCGATCAGCTCGCGCTCGAGCGGTACGGGTACGCGAACGTCTATGCGACGCATGGCCTGTGGAAGTACTACACGATGACGGAGAGTGCGCCGGTGCGTGCCGCGCTCATCCGCAACGCGCGGGCCGTGCGCGACATTCCGCCGCTCAACCACATGATGGAGTCGTACCTCGCGACGATTCACGGGCTGAGTCTCGGCTACCGCCTCACCGGCGAACAGTCGTTTGTCGAGGAGATGCAGCGTCGCCTTGCGCCGCTCCGCGTCGACGCGCTGCCTCGTCCCATCGGCGACACCTGGACGCGCACGGACCTGTTCGCGGCCCTCGAACGGGCCAGCCGCCTGCCGGCCGATCCCAATCGCCTGCGGCCCAACGCGGCCAACGAATACACGGCCGCGCCCGCGCCACGCCGGGCGATCTGGTCGTTCACCAACGGCCTTCGCGTGTTTGGATGGACCACGGCCTACGGGGTCCCGTGGGCGATCTCAGTGCTTGATGAGGTCCAAGGGTCCGGGGGCCAGGGGCCAGGGGCCAGGAGTCCGGAATAAGGAGAAGACGATGACTCGACGGTTGATTCGATCTGCGCTCACAGCGGCGGCTCTTGCCGCCACGATGTTCTGGTTCACGCCCACGGTGGCCACCCAGGTGACGCCGCTGGCGCACGACAGTGGGCCGGTCGGCCTCGGACTCGCGTTGCGGCAACTGCCCAACGACGGCTCGGTGCTCTACGTTACGGCGCATCCTGACGACGAGAACAACGGAGTGCTGGTGGCGCTCTACCGTGGGCGGGGGTTGAAGACATCGCTGCTGACGGTGACGCGCGGGGACGGCGGGCAGAACGAAATCGGGCCCGAGCTGTTCCAGGCGATCGGCATCCTGCGCACGGAGGAACTCGCCGCTGTGCACCGGTTTGACGGTGCGGATCAGTACTTCACGCGCGCGTATGAATTCGGCTACTCGTTCAGCGTCGAGGAAACATTTGAGAAGTGGGGCAAGGAAGAGATTCTGCGCGACGTCGTGAAGGTCATCCGGATGACGCGGCCGGACGTGATCCTCACGATGAATCGTGATGGGCAGGCCGGCGGTCAGCATCACATGGGGTCGGCACGGCTCGCGCATGAGGCGTTCCGTGTGGCGGCCGATCCGGCACGATTCCCTGAACAGCTGCAGGCGGGCCTGCGGCCGTGGCAGGCGCGCAAGGTCTATCAGGCCGGTGGCGGCAATCCGGGTGGTGGCGCTGCGCAGTCGTCGGCCGGTGGCGCCGCGCCGCCGCAGGCGCCCGTGCGTGTGCCCACCGGCGACGTCGACCCGCTGCTCGGCATGTCGTGGGCGCAGTTTGGGCAGCGCGCGCGCGCGATGCATCTCTGCCAGGGCATGGGCCAGATGGAAACACGGCCCGGTGACACCGGCGGATCGTTCTCGTTGTACGACGCGGCGCCGGCGGTGACCGGCACCGAGGACGACATTCTCGACGGGATCGACACGACGGTGCGCCGCATGGCGCGTTTTGCCGCCGGCCAGGAGTCGGCGGTGCCGACGCTCGGCCGCGACCTCGACGCCATCTACGCCGCGTCACGGGACGCGCTTGACGCGTTTGATCTGCGTGCGCCGCACCGCACACTGCCCCACCTGGCTCGTGGCCTCGGCCTGGTCCGCGCCGTGCGCACGACGGTGACCGGCAGCACGTTGTCGCCTGATGCACGCGAAGAACTGCGGTGGCGGCTCGATCGCAAGGAGCAGGACTTCCTCACGGCGCTGCAACTCGCGCAGGGACTTGTCGTGCACGTGACCGTGCCGGATGGCAACGTGGTGCGTGGACAGACGTTTGAAGTGACGGCGCAGATCTTCAACACCGGCCCCGAGCCGATGACGGTGGATGACGTGGCGCTGCAGGTGCCGCGGGGCTGGACGGCTACGCTCGCGCAGGGCCAGCCCGGACCGCTCGCGTACAACGAGGCCGCGACAGTCATCTACAACGTGACGGTCGGACCGAACGCGCGCTACTCGCAGCCCTACTGGAAACGGTCCGGCGCGAAGGGCCCGGGCAGCGACCGCTACGACATTGAGATCCCCGAGCATCATCTGCTGCCGTGGAGCCCGCCTGACGTCACGGCCACGGTGCGGTACACGGCCGGCGGCGCCAGCGCGTCGCTCTCCTCACCGGCGTACTACCGGTACGACGGTCCGTGGGTCGGCGGCGAAAAACAGAAGGTCCTCAACATCGTGCCGACGGTGTCGGTGAAGCTGAGTCCGTCGATTGCCGTCGTGCCGCTGGCGGCCGGCGGCCAGAAGAAGGAGTTCCGCGTCTCGGTGCTCAACAACGCGACGACCGGATCGGCCGTGCGCGTCTCGATCGAGACGCCTGCGGGCTGGACCGTCGAGCCCGCCTCAACGACGTTGAACTTCTCAGTCGAGGAAGAAGAGATGTCGGCGCAGTTTTTTGTCACGCCGCCTGCGCGCGTCACGCCCGGCGAGGCGCAGATTCGTGCCGTCGCCGTGCGGGGCGACGAAACCTTCCGCGAGGGCTACCAGGTCATCGCCTACAACCACATCCAGACCCGGCATCTCTTTCATCCGGCGGTGTCGCAGGTGAAGATGATCGACGTCGCGGTGCCGCGCAACCTGCAGGTCGGGTATGTGATGGGGTCCGGAGATGAAGTCGCGGATGCGATCCGTCAGCTCGGGGCCACGGTCACGATGTTGTCGCCCGAGGACGTGGCGTTTGGCGATCTGTCGAAGTACTCGACGATCGTGATGGGCATCCGCGTCTACGAAAAACGTCCGGACGTGCGCGCCTACAACCAGCGCCTCTTCGACTTCGCGCGTCGTGGCGGCCACCTCGTCGTCCAGTACAACAAGACGGCGATGAACCAGCTTGGCGGTGGCCAGGCCGGGCCGCCGCCGGGACAGTTCACCGGTGGTGGAGGCCGTGGCGGCCGCGGTGGCCGTGGGTCCGCACCGCCGGTCAGTCCGTACGTGCCGTACCCGGGTGGCATCACCAGCAACCGCGTGACGGTGGAAGAAGCACCGATCCGCGTGCTCGAGGACGGCACGACCGAACTGTCGCGTCCCAACCGCATCACCGCCGCCGACTTCGAGGGCTGGGTGCAGGAGCGCGGCCTCTACTTCTTCGGCGCCAACGATCCGCGCTACACCGACATCCTCGCAGCGTCCGATCCGTGGGCGTTCAACCCCGGTGAAAAAACCGGCATGTTGACCGTCGCCCAGCTCGGCCAGGGCACATGGACCTACGTGGGCCTGGGCCTCTGGCGCCAGCTGCCCGCGGGTGTACCGGGGGCGTACAGGATTCTGGCGAACTTGATCCGGTGACCTCGTAGGGCGCGCTGAAGTTGAGCGCGCCGTCTGGCCCGCTCCAAACCAGCGGGCCCTACGTACATGGAGACAAGCCGCCACTCCCGGCTCTCCATGGCTCGTTGTGAAGCTAACGGCTAGACTTAGGCTGATGTTTGCTTCGTCGCGGGGCGGCCTGGCACAACCGGGCGCACCGCCCCGCGCCCTGCGCTGGATTCTGCTGATTGTGCTTCTCGACATGGCCGGGCTGGGTCTTCTCAGCCCGGTCATTCCGACGATCGTCGGCGGGTTCCGCACCGACGCGCTGACGATCGGGTTGCTGCAGACGATGTATTCGTCGGCGCAGTTTTTTTCCAACCCCCTTCTTGGGGCGTGGTCCGACCGGTTCGGCCGGCGTCCGATTCTGCTGACCGCTTTTCTCGGGTCGGCCATCACGTACCTGGTGTTCGGCTGGGCCCCGGCCTTGTGGGTGCTGTTTGCCGGCCGTCTTGTGGATGGCCTGACGGGGGCGAACATCGGCACCTCGCAGGCGTATGTCGCCGACATCACGTCGCCTGAACAGCGGTCGCGCGCCATGGGGCTCGCAGGCGCCGCACTCGGGGTCGGCTTTGTGGTCGGTCCCCTGATCGGCTACGTGCTGGCGCGGCTCGGGTATGCGCCGTCCACCCAGGTCTTCCTGGCGGCGGGACTGGCGCTCTTCAGCATGGCGCTCGCGTGGTGGCGCCTGCCGGAATCCCTGACGCCGGACCGGCGTGTGACGACGCCGGTGCGTGCGGCCGACCTGAATCCGTTTGCCCCGCTCCGGCTGGCGATTGCCCGCGGCCCGCTGCGGGCGCTGCTGCTCGCCACGTTCCTGTCCAACCTCGCGATGGCCGGCTTGCGGTCACATTTCGCGTACTTCGCGGGCGTGCAGCTCGGCTTTGAACTGAGCCGCATCTACGGGGTGATGGGGTTTCTCGGCGTGATGATGATCGTCGCACAGGGCGGACTTGTCCGGCGCGCGGTCGAACGCTGGGGTGACTCCGGCACGCTCCTGCTCGGGCTCGGCTTGTCGGCCGCAGGGTTTTTTGGCCTCTCACTCGCGGCCAGCGTGGCGCAGGTCTACGGCATGGTGGCCGTCCTGGCTCTGGGCGTCGGCCTCAGCCTGCCGACCATGGCGTCGCTGGTGTCGCAGCGGGCGGCCTCCTTCGAACAGGGGGCGATGCTCGGTGCGGCGCAGGCGGCCGCGGCTCTCGGCCAGGTCATTGGTCCGCTGTGGGCCGGGCTGACGTTCGACCACGTGAGTCCGGGCGCGCCATTCAGCAGCGCCGCCGTGTTCGTTGCGGCGGCGTGCGTCGTCGTCCTGATGAGCCGCCGCCAGGTGGCGTGACGCGTTATCCTTTCCATCATGTGGCCGTGGCCGTTCGACGTCGTGCTGCTCGCGCTGACGGCCCCCTTCTGCCTGTGGCTCGGCATGGTCGCCCTCCAGCGCCGCCGGGTGCCCGGTTCGGCCACGTTTGCGTGGCTGACGTTGTCACTGGTGGTGTGGACGGGGCTCAGTGCGGTGCATCGCCTGCCGTTGTCGCTGGACGTGCGTGTGCTCGTCGCGCAGTTTCAGGGGATCGGCATCGTCGGCGTCGCGCCGCGTCACACTTCGCACCGGGCCTGGAGCGGTTGCCCAGGTCGTCCGGCGAGCGGCTTGTGCCCATGACGCCTCTGCGGTCTGGACGCTACGTCTTCGTCGAAGTGCGCGACACCGGAGCGGGGATGTCGCCGGAGACGACGGCGCGCATGTTTGATCCGTTCTTCACCACAAACACCACGGGCCGCGGGCTGGGACCGGCGTCGGTCCAGGGCATCGTCCGCAGCCATCGCGGCGCGTTGGGCGTCGACAGCGTCGAGGGGCGAGGCACGACGATTCGCGCCTGGTTTCCGGCGGCCTGACGATGCCTCCGGTGGGCCCCTCGGGATTCACGCTGCGCAGTCTGGCGGACCAGGCGTTCAGCCGCACGGCCGGTGCGCCGCTGATTGCCGGCAATGCCGTGCGCGTGCTGCGTGATGCGCGCGAAAACTACCCGGCCTGGGAAGCCGCGATCCGCGAGGCGCACACGTCGATTCATCTTGAGATGTACATCATTCATGACGACCGGGTCGGCCGGCGCTTCATGGACCTGCTGGCCGCGAAGGCGCGTGAGGGCGTGGCCGTTCGTGTGATCTACGACTGGTTCGGCGCCGGCGTCAGCCGGCTGCGCGGACTGTTTCGTTCCCTCGAACTGGCCGGCGGCGAAGCGCGCGTGTGCAACCCGCCGTCGATCAAGGCGACGTTCGGCTTCATCCGGCGCAACCACCGCAAGCTGCTCGTCGTCGACGGGATGGTCGCGTACATCGGCGGTCTGTGCATCGGCGAAGCATGGGAGGGGATTCCGTCGAAACGGGTGGAACCCTGGCGCGACACCGCGGTGGAAATTCGCGGACCCGCAGTGGCGCACGCCGAGGAGTCGTTCGTCGAAAGCTGGCGATGGTGCGGCGGTGACCTCACCGGACTCGGCGCAGACGCACGGATCACGCCTGCCGAAGCAGGCACGGTCAGCCTGCGGATTGTCCCCACCGAACCGTTCTCCGCCGACATGCTGCGGCTGGATTTGCTCATCGCCTCCGTCGCGCGAGAGCGACTGTGGATCACCGACGCGTATTTCATGGGGCACGGGCCATATGCCTCCGCGTTGACACGCGCGGCGCAGGATGGCGTCGATGTGCGCCTGCTCCTGCCGCATGGCAGCGACGTGGGGTGGACGGTCCCCGTCTCGCGGTCGCTGTATCGATCGCTGGTGGACGCCGGCGTACGCGTCTACGAATGGACCGGATCGATGATGCACGCCAAGTCGGCCGTCGCGGATGACCGCTGGGTGCGGATCGGCTCGACCAACCTCAACATCAACAGCTGGCTCGGCAACTGGGAACTCGACGTGGTGATCGAGGACACGGACATTGCGGCAACGCTGGACGCGCACTTCCAGGAAGACCTCGTCTCAACCACGGCGATCTCGGTCGGGCCCAGGGGCCGTTTGATGGTGTCGCCCGCGCCCCGTCGTGGCCGCGCGCGCCAGTCGGCCCGCCGGGTGGTCCGCGAGGTCACCGGTGTCGCACGCAGCCTCAGCGCAGCCGTCACCGGCAGCCGTCCCCTCGAAGACTTCGAGGCCGGCCCCCTGCTGCTCCTTGGCACCACATTCCTCGTTCTTGCCGCCATCGGGTTGTGGGAACCACGCGCGGTGGCCTGGCCCATCGGCGCGATCTTCGTGTGGGTCGCGATCACCATGCTGATCGACGGCTGGCGGGCGCGCGCGCGGAGGCGAGAGCCATGACGCGCCCGGTGGTGATCCGCACGCTCGTCCGGTACCGCCAGGGTGATGGTCCCGGCCAGCCCGATCAGGATCTGGTCGCGGTCGAATCTCCGCTCACGCTGCGCATCCAGCCACCGGCCGGAGCCCCCGTCTCCCTCGGCATCCTGATGCGCACGCCGGGCGACGATGAAGACCTGGCGGTGGGGGCGTTGTTGGCGGAGGGTGTCATCCAGTCGATGGCTGACGTGCAGCGCGTGCACGTCACCATTGCGCCTTCCGGTCCGACAGGGAGCGTCGGCGTTGGCGACGAGGTGGTGGTGGATGTCGCGGCGACGGCGCGTGTCGACGCCGCGGCCGGTCGCGGCAGCGCGTCCACCAGTGCGTGCGGCTTGTGCGGCCGGCTTGAAGTGCTCGCGACCGACACCTCGACGGCGCTTTCGACGACACGGGAGACGCCGATGGTGACTGCGGAGTGCCTCTCGGCGATACCCGATCAGCTGCGGGCGACTCAGGCTGCCTTTGACGACACCGGCGGGCTGCACGCGGCCGGCCTCTTCGAGGCAGACGGCACGTTGCGGCTTGTCCGTGAAGATGTCGGGCGTCACAACGCGGTGGACAAGGTGGCCGGGGCCCTGTTGCGGCAGCAGGCGATCCCGGCAGCCACGCCTGTCCTGGCGGTCAGCGGCCGGGTGGCGTATGAAATTGTCCAGAAGGCGGCGCGGTGCGGCATCCCGGTGATTCTGGCGGTCGGTGCGCCGACGGACCTCGCGGTGGATGCGGCGAGATCGGCCGGCATCACCCTGGTGGGGTTCGCCCGGGAAGGCCGGTTCAACGTGTACACGTGGCCTGGCCGGGTGGTGCGGAATAGTCCGCAACCGTAGCGAATGGGCGGGTGGGTAACTGGGCGGGTGGGCGGATGGTTGGCGGGTGGGCGGGTGGCACTGATCCTGCAGCGTGAACGTGTGCGACCGATCCATGGCTCTTCGCTCACTCCTCATCGGCGTCGTGTTGGCCTGGTGCACCAGTCTCGGATTGGTGTCGGCAGTCCCGTCCACGGGTGCAACTCCTCCAAGTCCCCCGCCCGGCGCACAGGTTGTCACGGCCACCAGCGACGAGTGTCTGGCGTGTCACAGCGAATCCGTGGATGGGTCGCGTTTTGCGGAGTCGATTCACGGCGCGCTGGGCCTGAGCTGCACGACGTGTCACACGGATCTGGAAGGCAAGGAACTGCCGCACGAGACGCCACTGGCCACGGTCACCTGCGCCACGTGCCATGAGGACGCAGTCGCCGCGTTCGACAAGAGCATCCATGCCGCGGCGAAACGGAAGGTCAGCGACAGTCCGGCCTCCGGCCGTGCCGGTGGTACGGCGGGTTCATGGGGCTATCAGGTAAACTTTGCGGGCGGGTTGGGCAGTATTTCCCACCATGAGCTTCATGACGACCTCCTCCACGGTTCTCGGTCCCCTCGAATGGCGGGTGCTGGATGCCCTGTGGCGCCGCGCTACGCCAGGCACGGTGCGCGACCTCCAGCCCGATTTTCCGGAGATCGCCTACACCACCCTCATGACCACCCTCGACAGGCTGCACCGGAAGGAAATCCTGGCCCGGACCAAGGCAGGCCGGGCGTTTGTGTATGCGCCGCGGCAAAGCCGCGCCGCCTTTGACTCCCACCGCGCGACCCGGGCCCTGCTGACGGCGGTCGAACGCGGCGGCGGAGCGCGTCCCGTCCTGTCGTGTTTTGTGGACGCGATCGGCAACCACGACGAGGCGCTCCTGGCGGAACTGGAGTCGCTTGTGCGCGCGCGCCGGGCCGAGCGGGAGTCATAGTCCCAATCCTGATGAACGTACTCCTCCGGTGCGTCGTGTTGGCCCTGGCCGCCTTCGGCATCACCTTTGTGGCGGTGTCCCTGGTGATCGCCGCACGCTGGGCGCTCCGGCGGCCCGACGGCCCGGCGGCCTGGCGCGCTGACCGGCTGCTGCACCTCCGGCTTCAGCCGGCATTCTGGGCCCTCGTGGTGCTCGCCTTCTCCATCGTCGGCCTGTACCGGTTTGAATCGCGCGAAGGCGATGAACTGCTCGGACGGGTCTTCTGGTTCCTCGGAGCGTTCGGCGGGACCCTGCTCCTGGTCGCCATCGGGCGTATCGCCCGCATGCAGTGTCGCACGAGGCGCCTGGCCAAGGCGTGGCTGGCCGACGCCACGCCCGTCACCCTCGCCGGTCTCCCGATTCCGGCCTTCTCCATCAACACCGGCTACCCGGTCGTCGCCGTCATCGGCGTGCTGCGCCCACGGCTGGTCATCGACCGCCTCGTCCTGCGGGCGTGCGCCGAATCTGAGTTGCAGGCGATACTGGCGCACGAACGTGGCCATGTGCGGCGCTGGGACAATCTCCGTCGCCTCGCCTTTGCCGCCGTGCCCGGCTCGTGGGGCGCCCCCGGACTCGCCCGCGCCTGGCGCGACGCCACGGAAGAGGCTGCGGATGACCTGGCCGCCGCGAGCGCAGATGACGCGCGGTTCCATCTGGCGACTGCGTTGCTCCGTGTGTCGCGGCTGGCACCGCCGCGCGACGAGGCCAACTGGCACGTGCACCTGCCCGCCAGCGCGCTGTATCGCGGCGACTCCATCGAACATCGCGTCCGGCGCCTGGTGGACGGCTCCACGGCCGGGCCCCTCCGTGACCGCTCCTGGGCCACCGTCCTGGGTGCCCTGGTCATCGCGACCGCCTTCGCCCTGCAACGCGAGATTCACGACGCCATGGAAGTGGTCGTCGCCGTCCTTCCATAAATCGCCCGGTACGGCAGTTGGTAGTAGCGACCGCCCCCCTCTACACTCGGCCGATGCGCACCATGCTGGCCTGGCTGTTGATTGTCCTCGGTGCGGCAGCACCCGCGTGGGCGTCGCCGGACTTCCGCGGGCGGCTCGTCCACAAACAGGACGGGCGGCCCATCCCCGGCGCTGAAGTTCTCATCGTCGGCCTGACCGGATCAGTGAAGACCGACGCGGACGGCCGGTTCTCCTGGAATCCCACGCCCGCGACACCGTTCGACGTGCTCGTCGTGCTTCCGGGTGGCCGGGTCACACGGCCCACGATCGTGACGGCTCACAACTGGTCCGCCGTCCTCACCATCGAAATCGAATCCGTGCTCAACGAGGAAGTCACCGTCACTGCCGGAGTGGCCCCAAGCATCGACGCGGCCGCGGGCGCGGGGATGACGATGCTGACCGCGAGGGATATTGCGCTGCGCCTGCCGAGCAACCTCAATCAGGCGCTGGAGAACGTGCCGGGCGTGAGCCAGGTGTCCGAGGGCCAGGCGGCGGTGCCTGCGGTACGTGGTCTGGCGCGTGGACGAACGCTGATTTTGATCGACGGGGCGCGGGTGACGTCCGAGCGGCGCGTCGGTCCGAGCGCCACGTTCCTCGATCCCTTCTCGATTGATCACATCGACATTGCACGAGGTCCGGGATCAGTCGCGTACGGGTCGGGCGCGTTTGGCGGCGTGATCTCGGTGCGCACGCGGCGTCCGTCGATGAACGCGGGATGGACAGGGCGCGTCACCGGGTCGCTTGGCGGCGGCGTGCCGGAGCGGCGCGGCGGCTTCGAACTGGCGAAGGGCTACGGCACGGGCGCCGTGCTGCTGCAGGCCCACGCGCGCACGGCCGACGACTACGCGGGGCCCGAGGTGACCGTTGACAACTCCGGCTGGTCCGACCGCGGGTTCCTGGCGCGTGTAGATCAGCAACTGGCCGGCGGCGTGCTGTCGGCCTCGTGGCAGAGCGACTTCGGGCGTGACATCGAACGGCCCCGCAACAACTCCGCCGCCACGCGGTTCTACTACCCGTTCGAAGATTCGCACCGCGCGACCATCACCTTCGAACGCAGCCGTACGGGCGCGTTTGATCAGGTCAGGCTGCAGGGGTTTGTCGGACGGTTTGCGCAGCGCACCGACCAGGATCGTGTGGCCACCGCCACGGTCACGCGCCGCATTGAACGCGGAGAGGTGGCGGCCAACGACTTCTCGATGCGCGCGAGTGCGGAGAAGGCCACCGGCCGGATGCGTCTGGAGCTCGGCTCCGAAGTGAGCGGCCGGTTCGGCCTTGAGGCCGAGGACAGCACGATCACGTTCTCCTCGACCGGTGTGCAGTCATCGATCACAACCACCATCTCCACGGAATCTGTGCGCCGGGTCGACACCGGCCTGTTTGTGCAGGCGGACATGCCGGTGGCCGCGCGCGTGCTCGCTGCCGCCGGTGCCAGGCTTGATGTGGTGCGGACGACAAATCGTGGCGGCTACTTCGGGGATCGCTCGATCGCGCATCAGGCGCTGGCTGGATTCGGGTCGCTGGTGATTGGACCGTTCCAGGGCCTCACGTTCACCGGCATGGTGTCGCGCGGGTTCCGTGATCCGACGATCTCGGATCGCTTCTATCGCGGCCCCACCGGACGCGGCTACATCACGGGCAACCCGGATCTGCGTCCGGAAACCAGTCTGCAAACCGATCTCGGCGCGCGGTACAGCGCAGGTCCCGTGCGCCTCGCCCTGTACGGCTACCGCTATCGCATCACCGATCTCGTCGAACGGTACGCCACGTCCACGGACTTCTTCTTCCTCCGCAATCGCGGGCGCGCGGACATCACCGGCGTGGAACTGGAAGTGCAGGCGGAACTCGGCCGCGGACTGTCCCTCGACGTGTCGGGCCAGCTCGCGCGCGGCAAGGCGGTGCCGGAAGATACGTGGCTCGACGACTTGGCCCCCGATATGGTGATGGCCACGCTCCGCAAACGGATTCGCGACAACGCGTCCGTCCGCATCCGTATGGCGGCCTACCGCGCTGATGCACGCCCTGGTCCCAGCGAGGTCGAGGCCCCGGGGTATCGCCTCGTCGACGCGGGGGCCAACTGGTGGCTCACGCCCCACCTCGAACTCCGGCTCATCGGCCGCAACCTGTTCAACGCGGCCTACTTCGCCAGTCCCGATCCGCGCTGGGTCTACGCTCCCGGTCGTCACGGCTCCCTCACCGCCGTCGTCCAGTTCTGATTTGCGCCTGCTGGATCTCTTCCGTCGCCGCATCGCTGCGCCACCACAGGTCACCGAGTGGTGGAAGGCGGCCACTGCCCTGACGACGGCCCCGACCGTTGACGGCGTGGCTGCGCTGAAGGCCTCGATCGTGAGCGATGAGGAGGCGGCGCGTGTGACGGACGCGAAGCGGGATCTGCCTGTGCTGACCACACAACACCGCGTCATCGGCACCGACACCTGAAGGGCCGCCTGCGGGTGCGGATCCGGCGCAACACCTTCGAGAACCCTGCACCCAGCACCTCGAACGGCACCATGAACCATGAACCGATGAACCATGAACCCCGGAGGTCAGTCATAATGACCGACGGCATGCCCGTTGTTCTTGGCTCTGACATCCTCGCTGACCGCGCCCTGCTGAAAGGCCGCACGGTCGGTATTGTCTGCAACCCCGCGTCCATCGATTCCCGGTTCCGGCACGTGATCGACCGGCTGACCGCCGCAGGTGTACACGTCGGCGCGATCTTTGGTCCGCAGCATGGATTCCGATCCGATCTGCAGGAGAACATGATCGAATCGCCGCATGGGGAGGATGCCCTGCGCGGCGTGCGCGTGTATTCGCTCTACAGCGAGACGCGGACCCCCACGCCGGAGATGCTGAGCGGGCTCGACGCACTCGTCATCGATCTGCAGGATGTGGGTACGCGGATCTATACCTACATCTACACGATGGCGAACTGCCTGACGGCGGCGGCCGCACAGCACCTGCCGGTGGTCGTGTGCGATCGGCCGAATCCGATAGGCGGACATCTGGTCGAAGGCCCGATGTTGTTTGACGGCTTTCAGTCGTTCGTCGGCCAGTACCCGATTCCGATGCGGCATGGAATGACGATTGGCGAGTTGGCGAAGATGTTCAACGAACACTTCCACATCGGAGCCAAGCTCGAAGTCGTGGCGATGCAGGGGTGGATACGCTCGCAATGGTGGGACGAGGTCGGCATCCCGTGGGTGCTGCCGTCTCCAAACATTCCGACGGTTGAGAGCGCGATTGTGTATCCGGGCGCGGTGTTGTTTGAGGGCACCAATGTGTCGGAAGGCCGCGGCACCACGAAGCCGTTTGAGCTGTGTGGCGCACCGTGGGTGACGTCACCTGAGCGCTTCGCCGCCGACCTCAACGCACGCCGGTTGCCGGGTGTGGTGTTCCGGCCGCACGCGTTCGAGCCGGTGTTCCACAAACACGCCGGCGTCCTGTGTGGCGGCTGTCAGATTCACGTGACCGATCGCGAGACCTTCCGCGCCGTCGAAACCGGCGTCGCGCTCATCGAAGCCTTCCGCGCTGCGGCCCCCGATCAGTTCGCCTGGCGCGAGCCGCCGTACGAATACGAATACACGATCCCGCCGATCGACATCCTCTACGGCTCAGCCGCGCTGCGCGAAGGGCTCGAAGCCGGTGCGGTCACCGCCACGCTCGCACGCGCGTGGCCTGGGGAGTGTGCGAGCTTTGGGGCTGTTCGCGCTGGGTATCTGCTCTACTGACACCGGAACCTTGAACTTGCACCATGAACCGCAGGCTTCAAGGTTCCCGGCCCGCTCCAGTTCAGCGGGCCCTACGGGGGTACGTAGGGCGCGCTGGGCTTGAGCGCGCCATCGGCGTGCCTGGTTCAAGGTGCCGGGCGTAGCCCTCCGAACCCCGCACGCAGAACCAAGCACCCAGCACCCAGAACAGCACCATGAACCGATGAACCGATGAACCATGAACCGCAGGGTTCAAGGTTCCCGGCCCGCTCCAGTTCAGCGGGCCCTACGTGCGACCGCGCGGGCCCTACGCGGGTCTACGACCCCGGAAGCCCCCTCACATGGAACGACTCGGCCGGCCCGACGGCGGTGAACGTGCCGTTCACGATCTTGCCGATGGCGGCCGTGTAGCGGCCGTGCGCCACGGGCGCGCCGCCACCGCCGCCACCACGACCACCGCCACGGCCACCACGGCCGGCTGCGGCGGCGTCCGCGCCCGCCGGTGGTGCCGGCGGCGCACTGGTCAGGTTCCAGACGACGCGCTGGACGCCGGCGCGGTTGTTGAGGTCGAGACGCCGCACAACGTTGCCGGTGGTGTCGGAGATCTGAATCGCCCACTGGGTGCCCGGCGCTGCCGCATCACGCAAGTGGTAGGTCATGATCGCGCCGGACGGCGGATTGGGCGCCGTCCAGTCACTCTCGACCGCGCGAATCTGGTTCTTCATCGGGAACTGATACGCGTGGCGCAGCGGGAAGATCCGGGCTTCCTCGTTCATCGCCTGTGCGGTGACGCCACGCAAGGCGCTGTAGTCGTCGAGCACGTAGAAGCTGCGGCCGAATGTGCCGAGGGCGAGGTCCGACTCCCGCTTCTGGATGTCCATGTCGCGAATTTGTGCAGTAGGCAGGCCGCCGCGCAGCTGCGTCCAGTGACGGCCTCCGTCCACGGTGAAATACAACGCGAACTCGGTGCCCACAAAGATCAGATCGCCGTTGAGGTGGTCCTGATTGACCGCCCACACGCCGCCGCGCGCCGGCAGGTTGCCGGTGATGCTCGTGAACGTGCGGCCGCGATCCGCGCTCCGCAGCAGGTACGGCTTGAAGTCGCCGCGCTGCCAGTTATAGAGCGCGACAAACACCACGTTGGAGTCACGCGGTGAGGCGGCCACGTCACTCACATAGGTGCCGGCCGGTACGCCGGGGAACTGGTCCACCTTCCGCCAGTTCAGGCCACCATCTTCACTCACCTGCAACAACCCGTCGTCGGTGCCCGCATACAAGAGGCCTTCGAGCAGCGGCGACTCGTCCATCGCCACGATGTTGCTCAGGGCCGTGGTCGCGCGGTTCCAGGAGACGGTCGTCGCCGGATTCCAGAGCTTGCCCATGATCGGGATTTCTGACGGGTCGAGATTCCGGGTCAGGTCGCCGCTCACGCGGGTCCACGAGTCGCCGCGGTCGTCGGTGCGATACATGAAGTTGGTCGCCCAGTAGAGGCGCGTCGGATTGTGCGGACTCACAAAATACGGCGTGTCCCAGTTCGCGCGCTCGTTCGGGAACCCGCCACCGCGACCGCCCGTGGCCGCAGGGATCGGGGTGCCGTCCATCGCCCGCGTGTTCGTGGGATTCGGACGGATGTTGGTGGTCACGCCCGTGCGCAGGTCGAGGCGCTGCACGTTGCCGTTCTGCGAGGTGGCATAGGTGAAGTACGGATCGTCGGGATCACTCCTGGTCGTAAAGCCGTCGCCGCCACCCGTGCGATACGCGTCGCTCGTGCGAATGCCCACCTGATTCTGCGTGCGGTGCGGGATGCACATCGAGCCATTGTCCTGGGTGCCTCCGCACACGTTGTAGAACGGCGTCATGTTGTCCACGGACACGCGGTAGAACTGCGAAATCGGCAGGTTCGTGAAATGCCGCCATACCTTGCCTTCGTCGTACGTCTCGTAGAGACCACCGTCATTGCCAAGCACGATGTGATTGCGATCGTTGGGATTGAGCCAGATCGAGTGATGGTCGACGTGCACGTCCGGCGTCGGGAACGTGCGCCACGTGCGGCCGCCGTCGGTGCTCCATTCCAGCTGCGTGCTCATCGCCCACACGGTGTCGGGACGAATCGGATCCACGAAGAACTCGTTGTAATAGCCGGGGTCGGCGTTCATGTACCACGCGCCGCCACCCTGCGGCGCCTCATCGTCCCCGCCGGCGCGACCACCCGCTTCGACCGCACGGCGGCCGACACGCGCCCATGTGGAGCCCGCGTCATCCGACCGGTAGAACCCGCGGTAGTCGGCGAGCGCTTCGATCATCGCGTAGACCCGGGTGGGTTTGACCTTGGCATCGACCTGGATGTTGATGCGGCCCACATCGCCGGGCGGCAGGCCGGTGGTCAGCTTCGTGAACGTGCGGCCGGCATTCGTGGACTTGTAGATCCCGCTCTCGGGACCACCGCCGACAAACTGCCCCGTGGCGCGGCGACGCTGCCACATGGCGACGTAGACCGTATCCGGGCTCGACGGGTCGATGATCACCTGGTTGGCGCCGGTGTCGGGACCGATCGTGAAGATCGCATTCCACGTCTTGCCGCCGTCGGTCGTCTTGTAGAGGCCGCGGTCGCCGCCTGACGACCACAGGGGGCCCTGCGACGCGACGTAGACGACGTTCGAATCGCGCGGGTCGATCTGGATGTTGCCGAGGTGTTCGGAATTTTCGAGGCCCATACGGGTCCACGTCACGCCGGCGTCGGTCGACTTGTAGATGCCGTCGCCGTACATCGAGCTGCGCGGGTTCGAGTCTTCCCCGGTGCCCAGCCACACGACGTTGGAGTTGCGCGGGTCGACCTTGATGCAGCAGAGGTTGAAGGACCCGCCCCGGTCGAACGTGGGCGTCCAGGTCACGCCGCGGTTCATGCTCTTCCACACACCGCCTGCGGCTGTCGCCACGTAATAGATGTTCGGATTCTTCGGGTCGACGTCAAAATCCGCCACGCGACCGGTGGTCAGTGACGGGCCGATGCCGCGCAGTTCGAGCCCCTCGAACACGGCGGCGTTCAGCCGATCATTGGACGGCGCCTGTTCGGCGAACAGTCCGACGGCGACACACAGGGCGACCGTCGAGGCGACGACGGTGATACGGGATTTCATATGGGAGATACCTCCTCAGGCACCGGGATTGTGGCATATTTCTCCCGTCATGAAACTCCCCTATCGCCTGGTCCTCCCTGTCTTCCTGTTCCTGGTCGCTGTCCTCCCCGCTGACGCACTCGCGCAGCGCGGCGGTGGCGGCAGCGGCGCGCCGCCGATGCGTCCCAATACTCCCTTCGAGGATTTTGTCGAGGCGCTGCGGCTGGACCTCGACGACCAGGTGCCACCGGTGCAGACGCTGATGGTCGCCGGGGCCAAGGACACCGCTCCCCTGGTCAGTGAGCTCTTTCAGATCCGCCAGCAGATTCTCAACGCCGAGTTGACCAATGATGCCGCGGCGAAGGCGCCGGCGCTGCAGGCGTATGTCGCCGGATCAACCAAGATGGCGGCGGCGGAGGCGGCGACGTTCGCCAAGGTCTACGCGCTGCTGCGGCCGAACCAGCAGTCGCGGGCTCCCGGCGCATTTGCGCAGATGGCCGGCTTCTTCTTCCCCCCGGCCAACCCCGGCGCGGCGGGACGCGGGGCCAGCGGCGGTGCGCTCGGGCGCCTCGACATCCTCACCAATCTCTTCACCCTGACCGGTGACCAGAAGAAGGAAATCCGCGGCTGGCTTGACGAAACGCACAAGGCGGCCGCGCCCGCACGCAAGGGCCTGGTCGAGACTCGCGCAGCACTGGCCAAGGCCATCCAGTCGGGTGCCGACCAGGCCGCGATCGATGTGGCAGCCGCCGCCTACGCGGTGCATGTGACGACGATGACGGATGCGGAGATGATGGTGCTGTCGGCCATCATCAAGAAGCTGACGCCGGAACAGCGCGGCAACCAGCGTGCCGTCTCGACGGCGTTCAGCCTGATGCGCGGCTTCTTCGTCAACGACCGCCGTTGGGACATCGTGCCGGACGGACGAGCCTACTGAACTACGGGTTCATGGTTCATCGGTTCTTGGTTCATGGTGCCGGGTTCATGGTGCCGGGTTCGGGGTACGTAGGGCCCGCTGAACTTGAGCGGGCCATGCGCGCCAGAGCCGGCAGCGTGCAGCAAATCTGCGGGCGCTTGAACACAGGGAAATAGAGAGAGAACCCCGCACCAAGAACCCCGTACCGAGAACGCAGAACCCAGAACGGCACCATGAACCATGAACCGATGAACCGCGGTTCGTGGTTCACGGCGCGCATGGCCCGCTCAAGTTCAGCGGGCCCTACGTCGGCAGCGGGTCCTACTGCCCGCCGCCCGCCAGCACCTTCCAGGACGCTTCGTACGCGTCCACATTCGCCATCGTCACCACATCCACGCCGGAGTTGACGATCGTCGTCGCGGGGGGATTGCCGTTTTTGATGCCGTGGAGGATCTTGATCGGTTCCTCGCCCCAGCCGAAGTACTTCTGACCGAGCAGGATTTGCACCTTGCCTTCGCGCAGGAGCGAGATGGCGGAGGCGACGGTGTCGAATGAGACGAACTTCGTCGTCGGAGGCACAGGTGCGAGCGCGTTCGCGCTGAAGACGGGCCAGCCGCCGACCGAGATCCACGCCCCGAGGTCGGGATAGCGGTTGGTGCCGGTCGCGATGATTTCGCCAGTGCGTACACTGTCTTCCTTGATGTCGTAGGTTTCGATGACGGTGATGCCCGGATACTTCGCCAGCACCTCGCGGGCGCCGTCGAGACGCCGCTGCAGGTTGTTGGCGCCGAGACTCGTGATGAACGCCACCGCACCCTTGCCGCCGAGCAGCTTGGCGGTTTCCTCGCCCATGATCTGGCCCGACTCGAAGTCGTCCACGCCGTAGAACGCGACGCGTTTGGACTCCGGCGCATCGGAATCCCAGGTCACGACAGGAATGCCGGCCTCCACGGCGCGGTCGATCGTCGAAGCGAGGAATGACGCGTCCAGCACCGAGATCGCGATGCCGTCCACCTTCTGCGTGATGAACGACTCGAGGATCTCCTTCTGACGCAGGGCGTCCGGCCGGTCGGGTCCGCGGTAGATCACCTCGACCCCCAACGCCGTCGCCGCACGTTCGCCACCGATGCGCGCGTAGTCAAACACCGGAATATCGAGCGACTTGGGAATCAGTGCAAATCGCAACTTCTTCGGCGCATCATCCGTTCCCCCGCCACACGCCACCACACCCAACACCAGCAACATGCCCGCGAGCACGACTCTTTTCATCTCACTCCCCCAAATCAGCCCATCCGCCCATCCGCCCATCCGCCCAGCTGCCCAGCTACCTGGCTTTCCTCACCATCACCTGATCCATCACCACAATAACGATAACCGCGAGGCCGACGATGACGCGATCGTAGAAGGTGGCACCGGGAATCTGCGGCAGTGCGTTGCGCAGCACGCCGAAGATGAGCGCGCCGAGGACGGCCCCGGCCACTGATCCACGCCCGCCCGACAAGCTCGCGCCGCCGACGACGGCCGACGCGATGATATCGAGTTCGTAGCCGTTGGCGAGGTCGGCCTTGCCCTGGCCCTGGACAATCGCGAGCACGACGCCCGAGGTCGCGGCCAGGAGCCCGGCGCTCACGTAGGCAGTGGTCTTGACCAGACCGACACGGACGCCCGAAAACAACGCCGCCATTTCATTGCCGCCAACGGCGAAGATCGAACGCCCCCACTGGAACTGCTTCATCACAATCTGAAACACGACCACGAGCACGACCATCACGATCGGGGGCACCCAGTCGATGGGCACACCGGCCACGGTCCAGTTGCGCGGCAACCTGGCGGACAAGTCGTAAAACCGCGCCTCCGTGATGATGAAGCCGACACCGCGCCAGATGCCCATCACTCCGAGCGTCGCAATGAACGGCGGCAGTTTCAGACCCACGATCAGCCATGAGGACACCAGCCCGGCGGAAAGTCCGACGAGCAGGCCCATCATCGCGCTCGGGAACAATCCCCAGCCGGCCTCCACAAAGAAGTAGCCGATGACGACGCTGGTGAGGCCGATGACCGCACCTGAGGCGAGGTCGATCCCCCCGGTGATGATCACGATGGCCGCGCCGATCGCGGCAATGCCGTAGATCGAGGAGTACTTCAGGATGAGCATGGCGTTCCCGACGTTCAGGAACGGGTGCCCCCCGGACTCCGGCCACAGGTACCACGTGAAAAACACGACTTCGAGTACGAGGATGACGAGCGTGCTGAATTCGCGTGCGCGCCAGATCGACGTCATGATGCAGCGACCTCATGTGTGGCCAGTTGCATCACCTGTTCCTCGGTCGCGCCGGCGCCCGGCACGATCCCGCGCACGTGGCCCTCGCGCATCACCAGCACCCGGTCGGCCAGGGCCAGCACCTCGGGAAGATCACTTGAGACCATCACACATGCCATGCCGCGATCGGCCTCCCGCCGGATCAAATTATGAATTTCGAACTTGGCGCCGACGTCCACTCCTTTGGTCGGCTCGTCGAGCAACAGGACCGAGGGCTTCGTGGCCAGCCACTTGCCGATGACGATTTTCTGCTGATTGCCGCCTGAGAGGGCATCGGGCGTGACGTCGAGATTCGGCGTTCGAATCGCCAGCGCGTCCGACTGCGCCTGTGCGGCGAGCTGCTCCGCCCCGCGACGAATCACCTGTGTGCCGGAGGTGGCCGCCGTAGGCAGCACAAGATTGTCGCGAATCGGCAGATTGAAGCACAGCCCTTGACGCTGCCGCTCTTCCGGTACGAGCGCGAGCCCCGCACTGACGGCCTCTGCGGCTGATGTCGCGGTCATCGGCCGGCCATTAGTCATGATGCTGCCGGCGGATAGAGGCTCGAGCCCGAAGAGGGATTCGAGCAGTTCAGTTCTCCCGGACCCGACGAGGCCGAAGATCCCGAGCACCTCGCCCCTGGCCACCTCAAACGAGACGTCGTGAAACACATCCGCCCGCGAGAGCCCGCGCACCGTCAGTGCCGGCGTGCCGACGGCGGCCGGCACCGCCCGTGCCGATCGGGCCGGCGGTTCGCGCCCGACCATCGCGCGGACGATGTCGTCGGCGGAGGTCGTTGCGCGCTCGAAGGTGTCGACGTACCTGCCGTCGCGAAGCACGGTGATGCGGTCACAGAGCCGATACACCTCGGGCAACCGGTGCGAGACAAACAACACCGTGACGCCCGTGCGCCGCAGCGCGGTCACCACGGTGAACAGGTGGTCCACCTCCGCGTCGGTCAACGACGTGGTGGGCTCATCGAGCACCAGCACACGGCACTCAAAGGCCAGCGCCCGGGCCACCTGGATCAGCTGGGCATGCGCCGTCGACAGGAGTTCCATCGGCGTGTCCGGCGTCGCGGGCACGTGCAGGCGTTCCAGCAACTCGCGTGTCCGGGCGCGCATCGCGGGTTCGTCGAGCCGGCCGAACGATCGCGTCATCTCACGACCCGCAAAAATGTTGCCGCTGACCGTCAGGTTCGGGAACGCGAGCATCTCCTGATAGACCATGCCGATGCCGTGTTCCAGGGCTTCGCGGGGCGACGCGCTGTCGAGCACCGCGCCATCAAGCCGGATCGCGCCCCGATCCGGGCGCACGATGCCGGCGAGGATCTTCAGCAGCGTGGACTTCCCGGCGCCGTTTTCGCCCACCACCGCGTGCGCGTCACCCGACGCCACCGAAAAACTGACGCCCGACAGGGCGCGCACCGCGCCGAAGGACCTCGAGACGTCCTGAAATTCGAGTCCAATCCCGGTCATTGTCAGGCGGCATCGTATACGATTCAGTCCGCGGTCCGCGGTCCGCGGTCCGCAGTCCATGAGGGTTGTCATGAAGAGAGCACTTGTTTGTGTCGTGGGCGTGCTTGCCATTGGGTGTGGTGGCGGGGAATCATCGGACTCCATGACCCTGACGCCCCCGCGTGTGACCAAGGCCGACTTCGGCACGACGGCAGACGGCAAATTTGTCGAGGCCTATACCGTGCGCAACAGCAACGGCATGGAGGCCGTGATCCTGACCTACGGCGGGATCATCCAGTCGCTCAAGGCGCCCGATCGCACCGGCGCGTTTGACGACATCGTCATGGGCTTCGACACCATCGCGGAGTACGAGAAGGGCTCGCCGTATTTCGGCTCGCTGATCGGCCGCGTCGGCAACCGGATCGCCAACGGGTCGTTCACGCTGGATGGAAAGACGTACACCCTCGCCAGGAACAACGGCCCGAATCATCTGCACGGCGGCGTCAAGGGCTGGGACAAGCTGATCTGGGCCGCCGATCCGTTCCAGGACGAAACCGGCGCCGGCGTGCTGCTGACGCTGACCAGTCCGGACGGCGACGAAGGGTACCCGGGGAAGGTCACCGCCCACGTGAAGTACACCCTCACACCCGACAACCGCCTCATCGTCGACTACCACGCCACGACGGACGCGCCGACGATCATCAATCTCACGCAGCACAGCTACTTCAACCTCGGCGGCGCAAAGACGACCGATATCCTGGGCCACGAGCTCATGATTAATGCCGACCGCTTCACGCCGGTCGACGCAACGTTGATTCCGACTGGTGAGCTCGCGCCGGTCACCGGCACGCCGTTCGACTTCCGCACGCCCACAGCGATTGGCGCGCGCATTGACGCGGATGACGCACAGATCAAACACGGCCCCGGGTACGACCACAACTGGGTGTTGAACCGGTCAGGTGATGGCCTGCAGCTGGCCGCTACCGTGTACGAGCCTGTCACGGGCCGTACCCTCGAGATTCGCACCACCGAGCCTGGCCTGCAGTTCTACGCCGGCAACTTCCTCGACGGCACGCTCACCGGCAAAGGCGGCCGCGTGTATCCGCGCCGATCAGGCTTCTGCCTCGAGACCCAGCACTTCCCCGATTCGCCGAACCAGCCGTCGTTTCCGTCGATCGAACTCCGGTCCGGAGGCGAGTACAAGTCGCAGACCGTGTTTGCGTTCGGATCGCGATAGTTGGGATTTTTCACAGCGAGACATGGAGGCTTTTTTTGTAAAAGCCCTCCATGCCTCGTTGTGAATCAAGGCTCCTTATCGTCTGACTTCACGCCCGTGGTACACATCACCAGGAATGTGGTGGCCGGCGTAGACGCGGCTGAGCAGGTCGAACAACGCCGGGTCATAGGCGCGCAGGGAGTCGGGCGTCCACAGGCGTTCTCCGGTGGGCGCGTTCCACGCGTAGTTGGACCAGAACCACCACTGTGAGCCTTCGGCCCAGTACTCGGCGACGGTGTTCTCCGCGTAGTGCCCCTTGAAACGGCCCGCCGCCTTCGCGGCGTCGTACGCGCGCTGGATTTCGGCATGGAACGACGGGTCGGCCGTGCGGAGCGCGCTCATGACTCCGTGTGAGAACTCGTGCACGAGGATGTGTTCACCGTAGTAACGCGTGCCGGGCACGCCGAGGATGTTCTCCTCCCCCGCCGTCGTGTATCGTCCGCCCAGACCACGTGCCCGTCGATTCCAGTATTCAGCGTCGGTCATCGAGGCAATACCGCCCGGCTGGTTGTACTGCTCGCGCTCGCGCGGCGTCAGACGACGGTCGTCGATCGCCGGCTTCCTGTAGTCGCGGTACTCGGGCAGGTCCGCCTGCCCCTGGAAGCGGCCAATGATGCCGACGCGGTAGCCCTGGCGCACCATCTCGGCGCGCACGTCGGGCCGCTTGAGCAGCATGTAGTTCACGATGTCGCGCGCCATCAGCAGCGCCGTGTCGTCGACCACGCCGGACGCGATGATGGGGATCCCAAACGCGTCCGTATGTTTTTCGTAGAACGGGTCCAGCTTCAAGGCGGCTGGTGGAGACCCAATGGTCCACGCGGCGAACGACGCGGCCAGTGGTTCGGTCACGCCGGGCTCCCCACACGGCGGGATGCGGAATGCCCCGATGCGGGAAGAATAATTCGTCGCGCCCGCGCGGTAGTAGTCGCCGACATACCAGATGGTGCAGTCGTCGAGCGGGTCAATCGCCGTCTGGGTGTAGTCCTCCCAGCGCAGACCGTACGTCTGCGCGGCCTCGCCTTCGGCCAACACCACTTCGCGCAGCCCCAGCGTGCCTGGAGGATCGGTCGGACGACGGGCGGCGAATCGCTGGCCGGCAAAGTGCGGCGTGCCGCCAAACGAGTAGCCGATGCCGATGTTCCCGAATCGATCCATCGCGGGACTCGCCATCCAGCGATAGAAGCCGTCGGGCGCGTAGGTTCCCTGCTGATGCAACCGCGCCGAGCGATCCTGGTTGATGCGGAACTCGTACCAGCGCACGCCACCGGCCGCCGCTTCCGTGTTCACCGAGTGCACCGCCACGATCGATTCGTGGGTGGCGCCGCCATGTGACACGTGGCGATACACCACACGCGCCATGAGCTTGTCACCCTGCGCATCCAGCCGGCGGTCCGTCCCCGGCTGCGGGACACAGGTCGTCAGCTGCCCGGCGCAGAGGTATTGATACGGCGCGACGGGAATCTTCGTCACTGGCGTCAGTCGCGTCTTCGACGGGTCCGCCCAGTCGACATGAAAATTCCACAGATACACGCCATCGTCATCCACGTCGCCCTTGAGCTGTGAACCACCGGTGGCGAGCACCGGATTCGGCGCACCCGGAGGCGGCAGACGTGTACCGTCGAGATCGGCGTTGTTGAGGAAGTTGACGTCGTTGATGATGAGGCACTGCTCGGTGGCAGGCTCGCCGCGCAACATCCGCTGGCGGTCGACCACACACGCGTGTTTCTCAATCACTTCATCGCCCGTGCTCGTCGGCACGTAGTACCCATCGGGCCACACCGCAGGACGCGGGTAGTCCGGAAACAGGGGCCGCAGGAACTCATACCGGTAGTACTCCCCGAGCGGGTCGTCGGTCACGCTGATCGCGTAACACATCGAATAGGGGCCGGTGGCTGGGGCAGGTTGGGTGGGGTTGGGTGACGGTTGAGGCGGGTTGGGTTGGGTCGGGTTGGGTGGTGAGGGTGGCATCCTGGTGGCGGCGCCGGGTTGGCCGGTGACGCCCGGGGTGCTGACGATGGCGCGATCGGATGCTGACGGCACGGGTGGCTGATCGGCACGCGCCGCACTGCGGCGGAAAATCGGCATGACGATGAGCCAGCGGTTGGCGAGCTGGTCGTACCGCACGACCGTGTCGCCGTTGTTGCGCGCGTCGCAGGTGCCGGTGAAGCCGGCGAACACGGTGTTGTTGGGCGCGGATCCCCACAGCACCTTTCCCTGTTTGTCCCACACGGCCATACGTGTGTTCACCGAGGCCATGACGTGTCGAGACCCGACGGCCAGACTGTTGTCCGACGGATTGCGGAGGGCGCCGGGTCCCTGCTGACCTTCGAAGCTGACACCGAGACCTTCGAACTGCCGCACCAACTCCGGGGCCAGGCCCGTGCCCATGGTGGTTTGCTCGATGGCGGCGCCGGCCGCGTTTTTCGGCGCTTCAGCCGGCTTGCCTGTCGGGGCCGGCGGGGCCTGCATTTCTCCAGCATCGCTGGCTCCGGCAGAGGCCGGAGCGTCACCGGCCGTCAACGCATCCAGGCGAGGCGATCGATCGTGAGCCAGCGCCGGCCGCACCGTAGCGCCGCGCACGGCAGAGGGCACGTCCGCGGTCAAGGTGCGCGCCGCCGGCGCGGTGCCGGCCAGGACCAGAGCTATGCCAGACAGCAACATCCAGGAGGGTTTCATGCGGGGGAGTGTGGCACAACACAGGCCTACCGGGGTTCATGGTTCATCGGTTCATGGTTCATGGTGCTGTTCCGGGAACCAAGGTTCCGGGTGCGGGGTTCATGGTGCGAGGTCGGTGCTCGGGTTCCGGCAGCACGGGAACCCAACACCCTGAACCACGAGCCCAGCACCCAGAACGGCACCGATGAACCATGAACCGATGAACCATGAACGTTCAACGCGCCCCACGTGCAGTCTTTTCAAACTCCGCATACCGCCCTCGAAGTGCGCGGTAGATCTCGACTGCCTCGGGCCGAGGTGTCAGCGCCCTTCCTGCGGGCTGACCGAGGTCGCGCGTCACGTCGTGCCACGACAGCGGCTCGCCCGATGCGGCGGCGTCGGCGTGCCAGGCCCGCAGGGCGGCGCCGAGGCAGGCGGAGTTGCCGACCTGCAGCCGCCTGACGCGGGCGTTGAAGACGTCGGCCATGACCTGCAGGATGTCGTCGTTGACCGCGGCACCGCCGGTGGCGTGGATGTCACGCACGTCCACCCCCATCCAGGCGGAGTGGTTGGCCATCGCCATCATCTGCGCCTCGACCACCGCGCGGACATTCGCGGAGGCGTCGGCCGGATCCAGCTCGCGCCGATGCACACCGGGTTCGCGGACGTCGGGCGTGATCTCCGGATCAAACCACGGCAGCATCAGCCGCCCGTGATTGCCCGGCGGTGTCGATCGGAGCGCGGCGGACACACCGGCCCAATCAAGGCCGTACTCGTCGCGCACCCGTTCGCGCGCGAGCGAGCCGTTCTTGAACACCGTGATGCCCATGAAGTCGCCGGTCGGCGCTCCGAAGACATGGCCGGTACCGCCGTTGTCCACGCGTGGCTCGCGCATCAGTCCGAAGATGGTGTCGCTGGTGCCCAGCGATACGGCCACACGCCCTTCCTCAATGAGGCCCGTGCCAATCAGACTCGACGGATTGTCCCCGGTCCAGACCACGACTCGCGCAGCTGGGAGGCCGAAACGCGTCCGCCAGTGAGGCGCCACAGTCCCGATCACGGTATCGGCCGGCACGATCAGCGGCAATCGCGTCGCCAGGCCGGGGGCAGTCGCCTCCACGGCGTCAGGCCACCACGCACGCGTGGCCAGGTCCATGAGGTTCATGCCGCTCGCGTCACCGGGTTCGAGCGGCGCGTCACTTCCGATCAACTGCGACGCCAGAAACGAGCTGACCAGATGCACTCTCGTCGTCTCCGCGTACGCGTGCGGATCGGTCTCGGAGAACTTCCGGATCTGCGGCCCGGTGAACCGCTCGAACACCCGGGACCCCGTGCGTGCAGCCACCACGGCCGCCCCACCAAGCGCCGCGGTGATTTCGGCGCACTCATCGCGGGTACTTGTGTCCATCCAGATCGGTGCCACGGCCCGCGAAAAGCCACCGTCAGCCGCGAGATACACACTGCCGTGCTGTTGCGCGGCGCCGGAGATGGCGCACAACGTGGAGAGATCCTGCCCACGTGCCGCAAGCGCCGAGAGCATCTGCTCCAGCGCGTCCACCCACATCGCCGGCGGCGACACCGCAACCGCGGGATCGTCCGACGGCAGCACGCCGTGGCGGGTGCCATATTTCGGCAGTGCGTCATCAAAGACGATGGCGTGCTCCCACGCCACAGACGCGCAACCGTCCGCCACACGGACAAGGACCGCGGACAAACTCTGCGTCGAACTATCCAAGCCCAAGTAGGACTGGGGACTGCTCACACGGCTTCCCAGCGGCCGGACTGTGCCGATCGGAACACAGCGTCGATGATCTCCATGTTGCGAACGGACATTTCGAGCGGGTACGGCGGCGGGGTCCTGGTCAGGATGGCTTTTGACAACTCATCCCCCTGGATGCGGTACTGGTCGCACGTCTCACACGACAACGTCTCGATGTGCCCCCCCGACAAATCTCCGCCGTCGTCCATCCACACGCGGCAGGGACGGTCATTGGGCGCGTTGAACGGAATCTCCACTTCCAGTCGTTTCCGGGTACCGAGAATCTGCACACGCTGATACGGCACCACACGGGTGCTGCACAACCCAATCGCCTGCCCCTTCGGATAGTCGAGGATCATCGACGTGAGGATGTCCACGCCTGACACCGGATCACGCTCCAGCGTTCCCATCACACGCGTGGGCTCGGCGCCAAACGCCATGCGCGACGTGATGATGAGGTAACACCCGATGTCCATCAGGCCGCCACCGCCCCACTCGGCCACGTTCCTGATATTCGAGGCATCGTCGCTGTAGTAACTGAAGACGCCGCTGTACCCACGCACCTCGCCAATCGCGCCGGATCGACAGAGCTCCACCACGCGTTGCCACTGCGGGTGCGTCCAGACCATGAAGGCTTCCTGAATGGTGACGCCCGTGCGATCACGAATCGCGAGCAGTTCGCGGGACTCCGCAGCGTTCAGCCCGATCGGCTTCTCGCACAACACGTGTTTGCCGGCTTCGGCCGCTGCCTTCGTCCACGGCAGATGCAGGTGATTCGGCAGGGGGTTGTAGATCGCGTCCACGTCCGGATCCGCAATCAGCGCCTCATAGGAACCGTGGGCCTTCGGAATGCCGAGTCGCGTCGCCATCGCGCGCGCCTTCTGCCCATCCCGAGACGCCATGGCGACCACCGCGGTGTGTGCGCCGCCCTGCATCGCCGGAATCACCTTCTCCACCGCGATTTTCGCGGCGCCCAGCACACCCCATCTCACTCGTGAATCACTCATCCTGGCATCCTGCGTCGAGAAGGGAATCCACATCATGGAGAACGTTGAGGGAGCGGCGTGGTTCACCCATCTACGGCGTTATCTTGCCCCATTTTCGACAGCCGTGCGAAGTCTGGTAGGCTTCGTGCGGAGGATCCACCGTGCGACGACTGGTGATGACAACCGGAGTGCTGCTGATGGCAATGAGCGGGAGCGGAATGGCACAGGGGCAGTTGCCCACCAGACGTGTGCTCACGTTGGAGGCGGCCACGCGCGCCGCCAACGCGGCCGAAGCCGAAGCGCGCAGGAACAACTGGGCGGTGTCGATCGCCGTGCTCGACGATGCGGGGCACCTGATCGTGTTCCGGCGCATGGACGGCGCGAAACTTGTCGCGACCGACATCGCCATCCGCAAGGCGAGGACGGCGGTCTATTTCCAGGGCGAGACCAAGGCGCTCGAGGCCGAGGTGGCCGGAGGCCGCACGGCGCTGCTGCCCATCGAGGGCTTCATGCCGCTCGAAGGCGGCGTGCCGATCACGTCAAGTGGTCAACTCGTCGGCGCCATCGGCGTCAGTGGTGTCACCGGCGCGCAGGACGCACAATGCGCACTCGCCGGGGCCGCTGTGATCAAATAATCGTTCACAACGAGACGTGGAGGGTTGAGAGGTTTCTCTCCAGAGTTCTTTCCTTCAAGAAGAACCTCCCAGCCCTCCACGTCTCGCTGTGATTTTTTTTGTCAGGCTCCCGCGAGCGACAGGAGTGTCGCGAGCGCGATTTCGATGCCGCGCAGACTCGGCACTTTGTCGACCGAGATCCATTCGTCGAGCGCATGGGCGCGGCCGCCGCGTCCGCCCGAGTCCACGGTGATCGCCGGGATGCCGAGGCTGATCGGGATGTTCGAGTCGGTGCTGCTCCAGCTGTAGGTCGGGCGGCCGCCCGCAGCGCGGATCGAGGCCGACGCGATCTGCACAATCGTGGAAGTGATGGGCGTCTCGCCCGAGGGACGATCGCCGATGAGCGTGATGTCGGCGGTGATCGGTCCCTGCGCGGTCGACCGGGCCTTGTTTTCCTCCTGCACGGCCTCACTGATGAGCGACATCAGGCTCTCGTCGAGCTTCTTGAGTTCGGCCGGCGACTCGGAGCGCATGTCAAGTTCCATCCAGGTTTCAAACGGAATCGAATTCACCGACGTCCCGCCGCCGACAACGCCGACGCTGTAGGTGGTCTTCGGCTTGTCCGGCACCTTCAGGGTGCCGAACTTCTGCATCGCGCCGGCCATCGCAAACGCCGGGTTGACGAGTCCGAACGCACCGTAACTGTGGCCACCCGGCCCCTTGAACGTGACGCGATACCGGCGGCTGCCTACGCCACCGTGCGTGATGTTCGCGCCGCCACCCGCGCCATCCACGGAAATGAACATCTGGATGCGGTCCTTGTACTTGCCTTTCCCGAACAGGTACTTCACGCCGCGCAGGTCGCCCTGCCCTTCCTCGCCGACGTTGCCGATAAAGAGGATGTCGCTCTGCGTCCGGATGTTCGCCTCGTTCATCGCGCGAATCATCGCGAGCAACACCGCCAGCGACCGGGTGTCATCACCGATGCCCGGCGCCGACAAGCGCATGTCTTCGCGCGTCACCGTCACGTCGGTCCCTTCAGGGAACACCGTATCAAGGTGTGCGGCCACGGCGATGAGTGGTCCGCCACCCGTGCCCCGCCACAGGCCCATGACGTTGCCCTCTTCGTCCTGCTCGACGTCGGCCAGACCCGACGCGCGCAACATCTCGAGATATTTTCTTGCGCGCTGCTCTTCCTTGAAGGGCGGCGCCGGAATTTCCGTCAGCGTGATGATTTCTTCGATCAGGCGATCGTGGTCGCGGTCAAGAATCGCGAGCGCCTTCCGGAACCCCTCACTCGCCCGCACCGTCGCAATCGTCGCGTCATACGTGTTCGGAGTCTGGGCGCTCACCGCTGCGCTCACACCGAGAACCACGGCCAGCACTGCTACAGAAGACATCAATCGAGGTTGCATCCACCCATCATACGGTGGGCTGATGGGCAGGTGGGCAGATGGGCAGCCGCCCAGTTGCCCAACCGCTCAGGCCAGGATTTCCCGGATGACGCGACCATGCACGTCGGTGAGCCGCATGTCGCGGCCGTTGAAACGGTAGGTGGATTTTTCGTAGTCGATGCCCATCAGGTGCTGGATGGTTGCGTGCAGTTCGTAGATCGACTTCGGGTTCTCCGCAGCCGCGTACCCGTAGTGGTCCGTGGCCCCCACGACGGTGCCGCCTTTGACGCCGCCGCCGGCAAGCCACACGCTGAAGCCCTTGTTGTTGTGGTCGCGGCCATCCATGCGCTCGGAAATCGGCAGCCGCCCGAACTCGCCGTGCCACACGATCAACGTCTCATCAAACATGCCGCGGCTCTTCAGGTCCTTGATGAGGCCCGCGAGCGGCTTGTCCGTCTCTGCGCAGTGGAGTCCGTGATTGCCCTTGAGATCCCAGTGGGCATCCCAGCTCGGCTCGAAGTTGCCTCCGCCGGAAAAGATCTGCACGTACCGGACGCCGCGCTCGACAAGACGCCGGGCCATCAGGGCCTGACGGCCGAAATAGTCCGTCGGTTCGACACCGACGCCGTACAGATTCTTCGTCGCGTCGGATTCCCGGCTGATGTCAATCGCCTCCGGTGCGTGGGTCTGCATCCGGAACGCGAGCTCGTACGAGTAGACACGCGTGGACAGTTCCGTGTCGAGCGGATGATTGTCGCCGTACTTCTCGTTCATCTCATGCAGCATGCGGAGCCAGCGCCGCTGCTCGTCCTCGGTGCGGTCTGCCGGCGGCTTGAGATCCACAATCGGCGACCCCGTGTCGCGTATCTGCGTGCCCTGATACGCCGCCGGCAGGTAGCCGTTCGACCAGTTGGGTGGCCCGTTGATCGGACCGCCACGGTGATCGGTGAACACGATGAACCCGGGGAGATTCTGGTTTTCGCTGCCGAGCCCGTACGTGACCCAACTGCCCACGCTCGGGCTGCCCGCCAGGATCGTCCCGGTGTTCATCTGAAACAAGGCAGGCCCGTGTGCGGGGCTCACGCCGTACATCGAGCGAATCAGCGCGATGTCGTCCACATGCTCGGCCATGTGCGGAAACAGCTCCGACACCGCGATGCCTGACTGGCCGTGTTTCCTGAACGTCCAGGGTGACGGCATCAACCCGCCGGGGTTGCCCATGACCGTCCGCACCTCCCCCACCCCCTGCATCGTCTCGCCCTGCCACTTGACGAGATCGGGTTTGGGATCCCAGGTGTCGATGTGGCTGACGCCGCCGTAACAGAAGATCGAGATGACGGCCTTCGCCCTGGCCGGAATGGTCGGCGCCTTCGGCGCGAGGGGATTACGCGGCTGTTGACCGAGCAGGTCGGCAAACGCGAGGCCGGCGACGCCGCCGCCGAGCCGTCCCAGCAGTTCGCGCCGGGACCACAGCATCCTTTCAGTGTGTGGGTGGTGTGGGTGGCGTGGGTCGCTCATGGCCGGTACAGAAACTCGTTGAGGTTGAACAGAATGTGGCAGAACTCCGTGAGCCCCTCAGAACTGCCGGCGATGAATTCCGCGCCCTTCTGAAGCTCAAGGGCGTCGGCCGGACGGCCGAGCGCGAGATACACGGCGTGACGCACCTGCTGCGTGGGGTCCGCGCCGGCTTCCGCGCGCACACGTTCGGCGAACCTGCCCACCTGAAACAACACCATCTGGTTGTTCATGAGGATCAGCGCCTGGGGCGCGATCGTCGTGCGGTTCCGCCGGTCGATCGAGTTGATCAGGTTCGGCTGATCAAACGTCTCGAACATCGGGTACCGGATGCTCCGCTTCGAAAACACATACAGGCTTCGCCGCCACGTGGCCGGGTCGGAATCCGGCAGGCCGTCCCAGTTCCGGTTGGAACTCTTCTCGAACAGATCAGGATCGATATACGGAAACATCGCGGGGCCGCCGACCGTCAGGTTCAGGGTGCCGGACGTTGCCATGATGTGATCGCGAATGACTTCGGCTTCCAGCCGCACGCGCGGCATCCGCCAGAACATCCGGTTCTCCGGGTCGATCGCGTAGTTCGCCGACGTGTCGGTGCTCGCCATCTGATACGCCTGCGACGTCAGCATCAGGCGATGCATCGCCTTCATGCTCCAGCCGCGATCCACAAACTCGACCGCCAGCCAGTCGAGCAATTCGGGATGTGACGGCGCCTCTCCCATTTTGCCGAAACTGCTCGGCGTGCGGACAATCCCCTCGCCGAAGTGGTGCTGCCAGAGGCGATTCACCATCACGCGCGCGGTGAGCGGATTGTCCTTCTGCACGAGCCACTCGGCGAACCCGCGACGACGCCAGCTCGATGTCGCGCCGGCCGGCGGCGCCGGAAAGGTCCACTCGCCACGATGCGCGACCGACAACACGCCCGGGGTCACGGCGGAGCCGGGCGCGTCGGGACTGCCGCGATGCAGGAAGTGCACGGGCTGCGGCTCCGGGCCTCGCTCGCCGATCGCCCGTGCCGTCGGCAGCCGCCGGGGCTTCTGTCTGTCGAGCGTCGCGATCTGCGCCTTCACGTCCGCATGCTGCGCCTTCACGGCGCCCGGCATCAGTTCGATCAGGTGTTCTTCCCGCACGAGTTTGCGCAGCGACGACAGCCCGAGCGTATCCTCGATCTGCCGTACGTTGAGGCGCTGGCCTTCGGTCCGTTTGTCGGCCGGGGTGTGCCACGCCGTCTGCAGATACTCCGGCAACTTCGCGATTTCGCGGTCGATGATGATCTGGTGGTAGGGCTGTTCGATGTCGGTCTTCTTTGCGCGCAGCGGTTTGAGCTGCGTCTCGATCTTCTGCGTGGCGTCGCGATGCGCGGCGACATCATGCGCGGGCACAAGCGCGTGCTCCACCGCAGTCGTCGGGTAGAAGATCGACTGGATGCGGTAATAATCCATCTGGGGGATGGGATCAAACTTGTGGTTGTGGCACCGGGCGCAGCCGACCGTCATCCCCAGGAACGTCAACGTGGTCGTCGAGACCAAATCGTCCACCGCATCGAGGCGGTTGCCGCCGCCTTCGGGACCGAGCCGCAGGAACCCCGTCGCGATCATGGCCTCGTCGGATTCCGGCGCGATCTCGTCGCCCGCCAACTGTTCCTTCACAAACAGGTCATACGGTTTGTCGGTGTTGAAGGCGTTGATGAGGTAATCGCGATACCGATACATCTCGGGCCGGTCGACATCGAACTCGTAGCCGCCGGAGTCGGCGTACCGCACGAGATCCATCCAGTGGCGTGCCCAGCGTTCGCCGTAGTGCGGGGAGGCCAGCAGGCGGTCCACCAGCCGGAGCCAGGCGTCAGCCGAGCGATCGGCCACAAACGCCTCGACCTCCGCCGGTGTCGGCGGCAGCCCCAACACGTCGAGATACACACGTCGAATCAGCGTGCGCCGATCCGCAGGGCCGACAGGCGTCAGGCCTTTCTTCGTCATCGCATCAAGCAGGAACCCGTCAATCGGATTCGAAGACCACCCCGCGCGAGACACCGTGGGCACCTGATGGCGGACGGGCGCCTTGTACGCCCAGTCGTTCCGTTCCTCCTCCGTGATCGGCCGCAGTTCGCGCTTTCGGAGGTCCTCGAGATCAACAACCGCCCCCCCCATCGCCTCCGGTACGGTCGCCAGCGACCCGCCGGATTCAATCCACAGCTGAATCGTGCGCAGACTGGCCTCGGGCAACTTGTCGGCGTCTTCGGGCATCCACAAGTCGCCGTCGTGCATCACCGCCTTGTAGATCAGGCTCTCCATCGGCTTGTGTGCCACCACCGCCTTGCCGTTGCGGCCACCCTTCTGGAGCCCCTCTTCCGTGCGCAGATCGAGGCCGCCCTCCTTGGCGGGACCGTGACACTCGATGCAGCTCTTCTTGAAAATGTCGTACGCGTCCTTCGCAAGCTGGTCCGCGCTGCGCGGGTCCTGGCCGAGCGCCGACTCCTGGGGCGCACCCGCGCGAAGTGCGACCGCCGCGCCCCACACGAGGGCGACCGCGACACCGCTGACGATACTCCTCCGGCCGAACTTCCGTGGACTCATCCAGACTCCCTGTGAGAGGTGGCTGCATCTTAACTGGTCCGGGGTCCAGGGTCCAGGGTTCCCGAGTGCGATATGTTCTTGGGCATGCGACTGACTGCAAACACCCTGGTAATTGGCGCCACGCTCGTCTGTACGATCACCGCCACCACCTACGCCACCCACACCGCCGACGCCATCCAGACCGCCGCGCGCTGGACGATTCCTGCGACGGCGGCAGAAGAGAAAAATCCGCTGCCGATGAATGCGGCCACGCTCGCGGGCGGCAAGCGCCTCTACGACCAGCAGTGCCTGAACTGTCATGGCGCGACCGGCAAGGGTGATGGCCCTGATGCCGACAAGAAATACGCCGACACGATGGACCTGACGCAGGCCGCACGGGCCGCGCGCAACTCCGACGGGCAGGTGTTCTACAAGATCTGGAACGGCCGCCTGAATCCGAAGATGCCGGCGCAGTCCGCCGACATGACCCGCGATCAGGTGTGGGCGGTGGTGGCGTACGTGCAGAGTCTCCGACAGAAGTAAGCGGTCCAGGGGTCCGGGGGTCCAAAGAATGGCTGTGTCACCACAGGATCCGGCCGGCCGGTTCGAGCAGAGCCTGTTCATCAACGCCAAACCGGCGGCGGTGTTCGCGTGTTTTTTTGACCACGAGGCGCTGAAGGTGTGGTGGCAGGCGTTGCACGCGGTCGTCACGCCGGTGCCGTTCGGCGTGTTTGCCGTGCAGTGGACGCAGATGCCGTACCGCGACGAGGTGCTCGGCCCCCTGGGCGGCGTCTTTCACGGCACGGTCGTCGACGTGCGGCCGGGACAACAGCTGCTCGTCGCGGACTGCTGGTGGATTCCCCCCGAGGGTGACGCACTCGGGCCGATGGCCCTGCACGTCAGCTGTCAACCCGAAGGCGACGGCTGCCGGTTGACAGTCAGACAGGACGGCTACGAACCGTCTCCACGCTGGCGCCGGTACTACGCGGTCGTCTCCCGCGGCTGGCAGCTCTCCCTCACAGCACTGCGTCGCCACTGTGAATCCGGCGGGGCATCACCCCCAGCATCCGTGCCACCAGGATCGCCAGCGGTGCCGCCAGGAAGCTGAGCAACGCGCCCATCTTCGCCTCTTCCAGGTGGATGTTGCCCACCGGGAACGCCGCCGTCGTGAAGAACAACGCGACGGTGAAGCCGATGCCCGCCGCGAGGCCGACGACCAGCATCGCCGAGAGCGTCAGTTCCTTCGCGCGTGTAAAGCCCAACACTCCCGCCAGCACCGCAAAGCCGACGATCCCGAGCGGTTTGCCGACCACCAGGCTGCCAAGCACCAGCCACGTCACTTCGCCGAGTGAGGACAACATCACGCCGGCATTCACCAGACCAAAGGCGAACAACACAATCTGCACCGGGGTCTTCCACCAGTGCTCGAACTCATTCATCGTGTCGTGGCGTTCGGATTCGGCGTCCGCAAACATGCCGAGGTCGTCCTTGGCGTGCGGCATGAACGGCACCACCGCGACCAGCGCCAGCGCCGGATGCAGGCCGCCCACAAAGAGACCGATCCACGACATCACGCCGGGGCCAAGCAGGTAGAGCCAGAAGTTGGCCACACGCTGCTTGCGCATGAACCACGCGAGGGCAATCGCGCCGGCCATCCACATCGCCAGCTGACCAAACGCCAGCGGGCCGCTCGGATAAAACACCGCCAGAATCAGCAGGCCCATGGCGTCATCGGCGATCGCGAGCAACAGCAGGAACGGGATCGCCGGATGCCCCGCAGGAAAGATCACCCGCGCGACCATGTACGAAAACGCGATGTCGGTCGCGCAGGGGATCGCCCAGCCACGCACCACCGACAGGTCGCCGACGACGTAGGCAGAGGCCACATACAGGCCGGCCGGTACCGCCATCCCGCCGATGGCGGCCAGAATGGGCACGGCCGCCTGCCGCGGGGACGACAACGGTCCGCCAGGGAGGGTCGCCTCGACCACTTCCTTCGCCGCGAGCGCAAAGAAGAACACCATGCCGATGTCGTTGACGACAAAGTGCACCGAGTGCGCAAAGTGTTCGTAGCCCTCGTGATTCAGATTGGCCCACACCAGCGCGATGATCGTGCCGGCAATGAGCAACAGCGAGTTGTCGAGAATGAACTGGAGAACTCCGGGCTTCTTCGTCGTGTGTGCCATCGCCTACATCTGCTCCACAGTGAGGTAACTGCTCGCATCGCGTTCCAGTCGCGTGTGCATCGCGACGAAGACGACGGTGCTGCCGGCCGGCACAAGCGCCCGCCCCAGCAGGGTCTCGCGCACGGCTGCAAGTGTCGCGGCCTCGGTCACGACCGCAGTGACGCCCCAGACCAGCCCCAGTCGGGCCGCCGTCTGGGGACTGGCCGTCGCCGCGATGATACGCGCTGACGGCCGCAGGGCCGACAAGAGTCGCGGCGTCATGCCGGCCTTCGTGACGGCGATGATGGCGGACGCGCCGGCGCGCGCCGCCAACGCCACCGCCGCTTCGCACAACGCCAACCCATGCCGGGTCGCGCGCACATCGTCTGCGGGCAACCGGTCGGGCAGGCCTTCGCGAGCCAGCGCACGTTCGGCTTCGCCGATGATCGCCGCGAGGGTCGCCACCGTGCGCACCGGGTGCTGCCCCACGGCCGTCTCACCCGACAACATGATCGCGTCGGCGCCTTCGTCCACGGCGTGGGCGGCATCGGTGACCTCAGCACGGGTCGGGCGCAACGCGGAGCGCATGGACTCCAGCACTTCGGTCGCCACGATGACCGGCACCCCGCGGCGACGGGCTTCGCGGATGACCAGCTTCTGGACGGCTGGCACGGTCTCGAGCGGCAACTCGATGCCCAGGTCGCCTCGCGCCACCATGATGCCGTCGCTCACATCCACGATCTCGCGAATGCGTTCCACTGCACGGGGCCGTTCGATCTTTGCGATGACCGGGAGCCCCGCGGCGCCGGCAGCGCGCACGGCTTCCTTCGCCGTCAGCACGTCCTCCGGCGACTGCACAAAACTCAGCGCCACGGCATCGACGCTCATGGCGATCCCGGCGCGCAGATCCTGGTGATCCTTCTCGGTCATCGCGGGTGTGTGCACGGCGCTGCCAGGCACATGCATGCCCTTGCGGCTGTCGAGCACTCCGCCCGCAATCACCCGCGTGACCAGTTCACCGGCCTTGACGTCGGTCACGCCGACTTCGAGACGGCCGTCGTCGATCAGTAACCGCTGACCGGGCGCCACGGATGTAAACAGCGGTGCAAACGTGCAGCCCACCACACCTGGGCCGTCAGGCGTCTGCCCGAACACGATACGCAGGGTGTCGTTGGCGGAGAGCACGATCGGCTGGGCCAGCCGGCCGGTGCGAATCTTCGGGCCGCCCAGGTCCTGCATCACGGTGATGGTGCGGCCGAGGCGCGCCGCCTCCGCTCTGGCCATGGCACAGGACGCGGCATGGACGTCCGACGCGCCATGGGAAAAGTTCAGGCGCACGGCATCGGCGCCCGCGAGGATGATCTCGCCGATGGTCGAAGGGGCCGAAGTGGCAGGACCCAGCGTCGCCAGAATTCTTGTCCGTCTCGTCGTCACAGGTGCTGCATGCAGCGTACAATCTCCCTTCAACCACGGGCAAGCAAAACCCGCCCGATCTCAGGAGTACATCTCGTGACACGACGCCTGCTCGGACTCACTCTCGCTGGGCTTGTGGTGATGGCGGCGCCTGCGTGCGCACAGTCGTCGGAGGTCGAGGCGCTGCGTCGCGAAATCGCCGATCTGCGCGAGGACCTCGCCAGTCTGCGCGCCAGCCTCGGCCGGGCGCGCCCAGTGATCGATCTGACCGTCGGACACCACAAGGGCAGTGACGAGGCGCGGGTGGCCCTCATCGAATACTCCGACTATGAATGCCCCTTCTGCATGCGGCATTCGCGCGAGACGATGCCGCTGATCGAGAAGAACTACATTGCCACGGGGAAGATCCTCTACGGCTTCCGGGACTTCCCGATCGATCAGCTGCACCCACAGGCGATTCGCGCGCACGAAGCCGCGCAGTGCGCAGGTGAGCAGAACAAGTACTGGGAGATGCACGCGCGGTCGTTCGGCCAGCCGTCGCAACATACACCCGAGGCACTGGAACGCACCGCCACAGAGGTGGGTCTCGACATCAGCGCATTCCGGGCCTGCCTGGCCAGCGGCAAGTTCACGTCGGCGATCCGCGCTTCGGTCGATCAGGCCAACAGCTTCGGCGCCAACGGCACGCCGGCCTTCTTCATCGGCATCATTGATTCCGAGACGAAACAGGTCCGCATCACCCGCGCGATCAGCGGCGCCGTGCCGTTTGCGCAATTTGCGCAGGCGCTCGAAGCCGCCATCGCGCAGGCTAACAGATAACAGTCCGCAGTCCGCAGTCCCTAGCCCCAGGGATCCACAAGCGCCTTCGGGATCACGAGGGACTCCGCGATCCGCAGCGCTTCGTTGATCTGTCCGAGGCCGAAGGTCTGGGCGCCGATGAGGTGCCAGGGCACTTCGTGCTGGTAACGCTCGAGCACACAGAGTGCGCGCAGGAAGTGGCCGACCTCGCTGCCCCAGCACCCGCGGATATCCAGGTGTTTGCGGTTGATGTGTTCGTGCGCGTTGATCCGGCTGTCGCCGGCGTTGGTGTAGTGACCGGCGATCACGTACGCGCCGCCGTTCCGCGCGAGCCGCACACCCTCTTCGAACGCAAGCGCCGAGCCTGCGGCTTCGATGACCACGTCCGCCCCCAGCCCGCCGGTGAGCGCGAGCACCTGGGCCAGCCGCGCATCGGGCGTGGTCGTATCGATGTCAATCACCACGTCGGCGCCCATCCGTGTCGACAGATCCAGACGTGCCGCCGGTCCGCCGATGACGATTACCTGTCCGGCCCCGGCCTTCCGGGCCAGCGCCGCCGCACTCATGCCCACGGCGCCCGCGCCCTGCACCACGACGATGTCGCCGAGCGCGATCCGCGACCGCTCGATGATGTGCACTGCCGTCAGCAGTCCACATCCGCCGCCGATGTACGCGTCAAACGACACGGCATCGGGCAGTTTGGCCACGATGACCCCGGGTTCGAGATAGACCTTCTGCGCCCAGCCGCCAAACAAACCCTCGGTGGCTGAATCGGTAATGCCATACACGCGGCGCGAGGGGCACCGGGTCGGCGTCCGGTGCGCAGTGCACGCGAGGCACTTGCCACAGGTGCGATGCACATCAAAAAACGCCAGACGGTCTCCCTCACGCAGGGGCCGCCCCTCGACGTCGTGCAGCGCCCCCCGCACCTTGTCCAGCGTGCCTGTCGTCACGTGTCCCGGGATGATGGGATACGGGACGCCCGACAGCCGGCCGTGCCACAGATGCACATCGGTACCGCAGACCTCGGACCGCGCGGTGCGCAGCAACGCCCCTCCGGCCGGCAGGTCCGGCTCCGGGAATTCGCGAATTTCCACCGGCACGTTCGGGGCCGGCATGACGGCGGCAAGCACGGATTCTGGCATCCGGTAGACTTTATCGCGATGTCGTCGCCCGCGACCCTTGTTGATGCCGCCACCGCGCTCCGGAACGGTCGTGTGACCGCTGCCGATCTGCTCGAGGCCGCGCTGCACGCCATCCGCCAGCACGACGGGCCCTCACACGCGTTTATCCGCGTCGAGGCGGATGCCGCCAGGCGCGCCGCGCAGGAGGCCGACGCCGAACTTGCGAGTGGTCAGGACCGCGGCCCGCTGCACGGCCTGCCGATTTCGCTCAAGGACCTGATCGATGTCGCCGGCCAGCCCACCACGGCGGCGTCGCGCGTACTCGCCGACAACGTCGCCACACGTGGTGCAGTGGTGACCGCCCGACTGGAGGCGGCCGGTGCCGTCCTCATCGGCAAAACCAATCTGCATGAATTCGCGCTTGGCACCACATCGGAGGACACCGCCTTCGGCATGGTGCTGAATCCCCGCGACCTGACCAGATCTGCCGGCGGCTCCTCGGGTGGCTCCGCCGTGGCGGTTGCCACGGGGATGGGCCTGGCGTCGGTCGGCACCGACACAGGAGGCTCCGTCCGGATTCCCGCCGCCGCCTGTGGAGTTGTCGGCCTGAAACCGACGTCCGACGAGATCCCGGTGACCGGCGTCATTCCGCTCAGCCTCACGCTCGACCACGTCGGCCCACTGACACGCACTGTGCAGGACGCCGCATGGATGTGGTCCACGCTGGCCAATCGTCCCACGCACGCGGTGACACCTGTGGCCCCGGGCGATCTGCGCCTCGCGATCCTCGGTGGCTACTTCGCCGCGCCGCTCGACGAGGAGGTCCTCCACGCTTTCACACACGCCACGGACGCGCTCGCGCGCTCGGGCGTACGGCTTGAAACCCGCGACTTTGCCGACGCGTCACGCATCACCGAGACCTACGTGAACATCGTGCTCCCGGAAGGCGCGTCGTACCACGCACCATGGCTCGACAGTCGCGCCGACCTCTACAGCCCGGCCGTGCGCGACCGGTTCCGCGCCGGACGCGACATCACGGCCGTGGCATACATCGCGGCCCGTCAGCAGCGCATTCACATGCGCCACGCCGTGGAGGCGCTGCTGGATTCGGTGGACGCCCTCATCCTGCCGACCCTGCCGATCGTCGCCCCCGAGACCGGCGTTGCCGATGTCACGATCGGCGACGAGACGATGCCCGTGCGAACGGCGATGCTCAAACACACACAACTCTTCAACATCACCGGCCACCCCGCCCTCTCGTTGCCGCTTGCCACGCCCGGATTGCCGGTGGGGCTGCAACTGGTCGGCGCGCGTGGTCAGACACCGCGGCTGCTCGACGTGGCCGCCGCCATCGAGTCGCTCGTATGCCGATAACCGATCTCTCCGTGTCCGCCGCGCACGCGGCCCGTACCAGCGGGACCACACTCGTCGACGTCCGGTCCACGCCCGAATTTGATCCAGGTCACCCGGCCGGCGCGGTCAACGTGCCGCTGCTGCAGCCGGACGAAGACACCGGCGTGATGCTGCCGAACCCAGATTTCATCCGCGTGATGCAAGCCAACTTCCCACCGGATACACCGCTTGCCCTCAGTTGCCAGACCGGCGGCCGCTCCTCACGCGCAGCCCGGATGCTCGAGGCCTTCGGATTCACCAACGTCTCGAATGTGACGGGGGGCTGGGCAGCCTGGCAACAGGCAGGGCTGCCCACCGAGCAGGGCGAGGGCTACCAGGATTTGCTAGACCGGTGTCAATCGGGCACTGGGGCAATGGGGCAATGAATTTCACTGCCTCAGTGGCTCATTGCCTCATTGATTAGGTCAGAGGTATTTGAACAACCCGCGCAGTGCATCGACGATGACGGAGCCGAGGGCTCGCATGGCGGGAGCCACGTCGCCTTGCGAAAGTTTTGAGACCGAATCAGCCACGGTCACCGGGTCGGTGAGCAGCAACCACACGGTGGCCGCCGCCATCGTAGCGGCCACCAACCCGATGATTCCCATCAGGCTGACGCTCCACCGGGCAAGGCTCATGGCACCGATCAGTCTAGCAGGTCAACACCACCTTCCCGAACGGCTGTCCGGCTTCGAGACATCGGTGGGCGTCGGCCGCCTCAGCCAGTGGAAACGTCCGGTCCACGACGGGCGCATACCATCCGCGGAAGAATCCGTCTGCGGCCTGCAATAACTCCGCCTTCGCGCCCATGTAGGACCCCACACATGTAAGCTGCCGCGCGAAGAGATGCCGCAGATCCAGCGTCGCATCGAATCCGGTTGTCGCACCGCACGTCACCAACCGGCCTCCGGTCGCCAGGCTGCGCACACTGGACGTCCACGTCGCCACACCGACGTGTTCGATGACAATGTCCACGCCGCGGCCGGCGGTCAACGCCTTGACCCGCTTCGGCACATCCTCCACGGACGAGTCGATCACCGCATCCACGCCGAGCGCGAGCGCCTTCGCGCACTTCGCGGCGCCACGCGCGGTCGCAATCACGCGCGCGCGCGCCGTTCGCGCAAGTTGTACAGCCGCCTGCCCGACGCCGCTGCCGGCCGCCACCACAAGCACCGTATCGGATGACGACAACCGGCCGCCGGCGTAGAGCATGTGCCAGGCCGTGAGGAACGTCAGCGGGAACGCCGCTGCAGCGATGAAGTCGATGTGATCGGGAAGAGGCATGACGTTGACCGCAGGCACGGTGACCCACTCGGCGTAGCCACCATCCGACTGGTAGCCGAGCACATCGTAGGCTTTGCAGAGAAAGTCGCGACCGGAGAGGCACTCGAGACATCGGCCACAACTGAGTCCCGGCTGCAGCATCACACGTTGTCCGACGGACAGGCCGGTGACATCCGCTCCGAGTTCCGCAATCGTGCCCGCCACCTCTGCGCCGGAGGTGTGCGGCATCGGCAGTTGCACGCGATCAAGACCGCGACGCTGCCACAGGTCGAGATGATTCAGCGCGCAGGCCTTCACACGGACGACGACCCAGCCGGACTTCGCGTGTGGATCGGGCGCGTCTTCGTACTGGAGCACCTCCGGCCCGCCGTGCGCATGAAACCGAACGCTCTTCATTCGCCCGTCCCTCCCGCCGGGTCGACGTCCTCAATTTCCTCGATCGTCCGGCCGAATTCATCAAGCGCATCACGCCAGGTGGATCCGTCGCCGACCAGCACGATGGTCGCGTCCGACGGCCTCACGTGGCGCACCGCAGCGGCTGACACGTCGGCGGCCGTGACGGCTTCGACACCGGGAACGTATCGCGCAAAGGTGTCCTCGGGCAACCCAAACGTGGCGAGTCGGACGGCCGCATGCGCGAGGTGCGCGGGCGTTTCGAAATGGCGGACGTACCCGCGCGTGAGCGACGACTTGGCGCGTGCCAGTTCATCCCCCTCGGCGGGGCGCGCGCCGCCCACGGCCGCAAACTCGGCAAGGATTTCGCGCACCGCCAGCGGCGTCGCGTCCGCCTGCACGGCGGTGTCACACGAAAACGCACCGCCGGCGACGCGGAAATCAAAGCCCGTGTGGGCGCCGTAGGTCAGGCCGCGCGCCTCGCGCAGATTGAGATTGATGCGGCTGGTGAACTGGCCGCCGAGCACCGCATTCAGCGTGACGAGCGCGTGATATGCATCCACATGGCGCGATGGCCCGAGATGCCCGACGCGCACTTCGGTTTGCGGCGACCCCGGACGATGCACCAGCCACAATTTCGGCGGCTGGTCGACCGGCACCACCGGCGCGGGCGCGGCTACGTGGCTGGCGACGGCCGACCAGCGGCGGGCCTGACGGGCGACGACCTCCTGCACAAGGCCCGCCTCAACATCTCCGGCGACAATACACGTCGACCCGACCGGCGTGACCACACGTCCGTGACACGCACGCACGTCATCGAGCGAGAATCCCTCAAGCGCGGCCGTGGTGCCGAACGTGCTGTGGCCGTACGGATGCGCACCGAACACTCCGCGCAGCAACGCGCGGTCGGCGATGGCGGACGCGGAACTGCGCAACTGCCGCAGCCGGTTCAGGCGCATCTCCACCACACGCAGGAAATCGCTCTCCTCGAACCGGGGACGCGCGACGATGTCGAACAACAATTCCACAGCGGGTTCGAAACACCGCGAGAGCACCGTCAGCGACAATGTCGTGACATCCGGCCCGATGTCCACGGAGATTTCGGTACCGAGCGAGGCAAAGGCGGCGGCCAGACCGATGGCGTCCCGGTCGCCGGCGCCCTCATCAAACATGTCGGCGACGACGCCCGCGAGACCGGGCTGGTCCTGCGGATCGTGCCGGGAGCCAAACGGCACCGCGAGGGCAACCGTCGCCACGGGCAACGCCGTATGGGGAATGCTCCAGACCTGCAGGCCGCTATCGAGCGCGGCCTTCTGCAGCGAAGGAAACCTGACGATCGATGGCTCGCCGGGGTCGGGAGGCGTAAACCGATTGCTCATACCGTGAACGTCGCCGCCCCGGAGTCAGGGAGCGCCAACGCCACCCGCCCCGTGGGCACCACCGACAACGTTGTCGCGAGCGACGGGTCGAGCCACCGCGCAACCGCGTCTCGCACATCGACGGGTGTCAGCTGCAGGTACCGCTCCAGATCGTCGCGGAAGTACGCGGGTGACCCCATGTAGACGTTGTAGGCGTTGAGCTGATCGGCCTTGCCGCCGAACCCGCCCAGCGTCTGCAACCGCGACATGAACGCGCTCTCCGCCTGCACGCGCGATCGTTCCAGTTCCTCCACCGTCGGTCCGTCAGTTGCCAGCCGCGCAATCTCGGCCATCACCGCCTGACGCAGTGCCTCGAGCGGCACGTCCGGCGCGGCCGTGGCCACCACCTGGAAGAGACTGCCAAGTTCGCGCGAGCCCTGCGCCGCCCCGAGCTCGGCAGCTCGTCGGCGGTCGTGAATCAACGTGCGATAGAGCCGCGACGTGCGCCCGTTCGCCATGATGTCCGCCGCCACATCCAACGCGGCATCGTCGTCGCCGAAGAGCGGCGGGGACGGCCACAGCAGATACAGACGCGGCAACTCCACCCGGTCCTCGAGCATGAGACGACGCGCGACGGCGGCAGCGGGCGCAGCGGACACCGGCGCGACCGGTGGCCCCTCAGGGATGTCCCCAAACAACCGTTCGGCCATGCCGAACGCCATCTCCACGTCAATATCGCCTGCAATCGCGAGCGAGGCGTTCCCGGGGTGGTAGTACGCGGAAAAAAACGCGCGCGCATCCTCGACTGTTGTCGCGCGCAGATCCGTGGGGTAGCCGATCGTCGGCCAATGATACGGATGGTCGACCGGATAGATCGCTTCCGACAGGGCGAAGTAGGCCAGCCCATACGGACGGTTCTCGTAACTCTGCCGGCGTTCGTTCAGCACGACTTCGCGCTCGGTCTCGAACCGCTCCCCGGTCAAAGCGGGCAGCAGCCAGCCCATGCGATCCGCTTCCATCCACAGGGCGAGTTCGGCGGCGCCGGCCGGCACCACCGCCCAGTAGTTGGTGCGGTCGGCGCTGGTGGATCCATTCAGCGAGCCGCCGGCTTCCTGCAACGGTTCAAAAAATCCGCGCGGCTGATGTTCGGCGCCCTTGAACATCAGATGTTCAAACAGGTGCGCCAGCCCCGTACGGCCGGGCCGTTCGTTTTTTGATCCGACGTGGTACCAAAGGTTCACCGCCACCAGCGGCTGGTGACGGTCCTGATGGACGATGACGTCGAGTCCGTTCGCGAGCGTACGCTTCGTGAACGGAATCAATTGACCTGCGTCAGGGGAATGGCCTTGCGGGCGTAGGACGCGATCGACACCTGCTGCGCCACCCGTTCGGCCACCGAGATCAACGCGAGGGCCGCCGGCGACTCCGGCATCGAGACCACGACCGGGGTGCCGGCGTCACCACCCACGCGCACCGGCTCGGAGAGCGGAATGCGGCCGAGGAACGGGATCCCGAGTTCGGTGGCCAGGCCTTCCCCACCACCCTTGCCGAAGATGTCGGCTTCGCGCCCGCAGCCGGCGCACACGAAGTGGCTCATGTTTTCGATGAGGCCGATAACCGGAATGTTGAGCTTCTGATACATCTTCACCGCGCGGCGCGTGTCGGCGACCGACACGGTCTGCGGCGTCGTGACGACGACAGCCCCCGCAACGGGCACGGTCTGACTCAGACTGAGCGCCACGTCGCCCGTGCCGGGCGGCATGTCGACGACCAGGTAGTCGACGTTGTCCCACTTCACGTCGCGGAAGAACTGCTGAATTGCGCCGTGCAGCATGGGGCCGCGCCAGATCACCGGCGAGTCATCCTGCGTCAGGAACCCCATCGAGACGGCCTGCACGCCATGCGCCAGCGCCGGCTGAATCTTGTCGCCGTCCTGTTCGAGTCGCCGCCCTTTTTCGAAGCCGAGCATGATCGGAATATTCGGGCCGTACATGTCGCCGTCGAGCAGCGCGACGCGGCTTCCGGCACGGGCCAGGGCCACCGCGAGGTTCACGGCCACGGTCGTCTTGCCCACGCCGCCTTTGCCGGCGCCGACCGCGATGATGTTCTTCACGCCGTCGACTGCGGCACGTCCGGCGTCCGGCCGCCCGACCGCGCGCACCTGCGACGTCATCTGAATGTCGACCTGGGTCACGCCGGGCAGCGCACTCACGGCGGCACGGGCCTGCTCCCGCAGCAGATCCTTCACCGGACACGCCGGCGTGGTGAGTTCCACATCAAAGGCGACGCGGCCCTCGTCAATGCGGATGTTCTTGACGAACCCGAGGGTGACGATATCGCGGTGAAGATCGGGGTCCTGCACCACGCGCAGGGATTCCAGGACGGACGACTCGGACACAGCCATGTCGTCGATTCTATCTGCTGGACATCGTGTGTGCGAGGTCTCCGACGCAGGGCAGCCGGTACGCCTCGCCCGACACGGCCTTCACAATCAGCAGTCCCCACAGACAGAGCCCCACCATCGTGCAGAGGCCGACCACGGCCCCGACATCGCCGATGATCGGGACGGCCGGCATCAGGATGTAGATGAGCGCGACCCAGGGTGTCGGGTCCGGTTTCATGCTGGTGCCATCCGCGGCGCGTGGCCGAAGACCTGGCGCGCGTCGTTGTTGAGCAGGACCCAGAAGGTGTAGACGGCGAGCGCCGACCCAAACGGTACGAGCAGAAGATTCGGCACGGCAAGGACCAGGGCGGCCAGCCGCGCCCAGCCGCGGAGACGACGGATCCCCCAGCCGATGCCCGCGCTGACGGCGCCGCCCGCAAACAGGACAACCCCGACGGTCACGAGCACGCCAACGGCGACCGGCACCTGCCGGGCGGCGAACGCCAGAATAAAAAGGGAGGTACCGGTCAGCAGCCCGAACGCGCCCCAGACCAGATGTAACCAGCCCAGGACGTCAATGTGCAACCGCATGGACCACGGACGTCATCGGGCGCCGAGGGTCACCATGAGTTCGCGGCGCTCCGCGTCAGCCAGGCCTTCGAGGTCGAGGGTGTTTTCGCACTCGTCGCACAACAATTCGAACAAGGCCGGCCGGCCCTCTTCGAGCGGCGGCTGCACCTGACCATCAGCGACGCGCACCAGATGCATCTGGAGGGTCTTGGCCAGGAAGGTTTCCGTATTTCCACAATTCGGACACGTGAGTGACATTGAAATGAGTGTATCTCAGTCCCCCGGCGGCAGGTACACGACTTCTCCACGAATTGGTACATCCCCATACTGCGCCCGCAGGGCCGCCAGGTAGGTGTCGACCTGCGCCTGATGCTCCACGCGGGGGCGACCGGTCTTGATCTCGACCACCGTCATGGCGCCCGCAGCGTCCACGACAAGGCAGTCGATCGTGCCCCGGACCACATCGACCGCCCCGGGTGGCCGCCACGAAAAGGGAGTCTCGTACCAGCAGGTCCCGCCGGCCAGCAGGTCGCCCAGCCGTGTCCGATTCCGCAAGGCCTCGGCCGCGCACACCACGTCGGCCCTCAGCGAGGGCATGTCGTGCACGTCCACCAGCGCCTCCGGCCGCACCAGCCGATCGTACGCGTCACCCCACTCCTGCGTTGTCGGCTGCCGGCTGCCCGCCCACTGCAGCAGGCGGTGCACCAGCGTACCGGCGATACGCTCTTCGGTGCGGGACAACGTCGGTGAAGGAGGGCGCGCTGGGGTTGAGCGCGCCTCGGTCGCCGGAGATGGTTGAGTAGGGTTGGGTGAAGGTTGGGTCGCCAGTACAACACCCCCGAGCGCCTTGAGGGGCGTGCGATCCAGCGCGGGAAACGGTCCTTCGGTCCCGGTCCTGATCGTCGCGTCCTCGGCCGCCACAGGACGACACACGCGGAACGCGAACTGGCGGCCTCCGGCATCCCAGAACACCTCGGACGTGTCGGCGGAGGCCGACGCGGCCTTGGGGAACACCTCGCGGAGCGACGCCGGGAACAAACCAGCGAGGCTCCGCGCTGCATGCTTCAAGTACCCGTCTTCATCGACCTGTGCCGACAGGTAGAGGCGGTCGCGCGCGCGGGTCACCGCCACGTACAGCAACCGGCGGAGCTCTTCGGCCTCGCGTCGATCCTCCAGCTTCGTGCCGTCCGTGGACCGGAAGGCCACCTCGGGCTCGCCATCCACGCTGCGGTCGATGACGCTGATGCCCTGATGCCGCCCGCGTCCCGGATTCTGCAGGTTGACGACAAAGACGACCGGAAACTCAAGGCCTTTGGCCGCGTGAATCGTCATGAGCTGGACACAGCCGCGGGCCTCGACGACCGCATTCGACTCGTCACCCGCGCGCAACGTCTCGAAGTACTCCGCCAGACGGCCCAGCGTCGCATAGCCTCGATTTTCAACACGGCGAATCAGACTGCGCACCTTCTTGATGTTCTCGCGCGACTGATCCCGCCGGCGCCCCTGGAGTTCTGACGCATATGCCGACTCGCGCATCACCACGTCGATCAAGGCGCCGGCCGGAATGCGATCCGCCATGGCGATCCAGCGCTGCACGTCACTCACCGCGCGCACCAACAGCCGCTGATCGTGGGCATCAAGCCCCTCGGGCACCGGGGCAGCGCCGGTCAACACGGCTGCAATGTGTGGCGCCAGGCGCGCAAACGCTGGATCTGACAGACGAACAAACCGTGACCGCAGGAATTCCACCGCTCGCAGATTCGAGTCAGGCTGCGAGAGATACCGCAACACGGCTTGGAGGTCCTGCACTTCCGGCGCGTCAAAGAACCCGAGACCCTTGTAGACGTACGTGCGAATCCCGCGCTTCTCCAGCGCGTCCTCAAAGACCTGATGCCCGGCCCTCGCCCTGAACAAGATCGCCACATCGTCAGGTGTCGCCCTGCGTGAGGGGCCATCCTTGTCGCGCACCATCGTGTGCGCCAGGATGTGCGAGATTTCACTGGCCACGGCTTCGGCGGATGCCTGAATCGACGGCTGCGCCACCACACCGAGCACGGGGTGCCCGTCGCGGCGCGCGCCATCCTCGACGGCCTCGACGGGGAATCGATCGCTCTCGCGATACGCGAATCGCTCGTCGAGATCGGGATCGCCTTCCATCGACGATGCCAGCGTGTTCACAAACGCGAGGAGACCGGACACCGCGCGGAAGTTTGTCGAAATCGCCTGACGCACCCGGCGGCCCGGGCGCAGTGCTGAAATCCGTCGCGCCGCTTCGTCCAGGAGCACCACTTCGGCGTGGCGGAAGCGGTAGATCGATTGTTTGCGGTCGCCGACAATGAAGATCGATGTCGGGCCGTCGACGACGCCCTCGCCTTCCCCCCACGCGTCAACCAGCAGATTGATCAGACGCCACTGCTGGCGGCTGGTGTCCTGGAACTCATCCACGAGCAGGTGGTGATACCGCGACTGCAGTTTCAACCGGCTCCGCGCGAACTCTTCCTGCCGCGACAACAACGTCACCGCCCGGTCGAGCATCCCCGCGAAGTCCAGCACCGAGTGTTCATCCAGCAGGCGCTGGTATTCCTTCACGACGATCGCGAGCAGGGTCTGAAGGCCAAGCGCCAGCAGGCCATCCACCTCGCGCTCGAGGTCGGCGATCGCGGCCGCCACCGCCGGCGTCACCACACCAAACGCCGCCTCGTGCCGCTTCTTGGCGGCCGCATTCGCGAAATGCCCGGCTTTGGCGAACGACGGCAGCCGCTTGCGCGGTTCCCCCTTCTGCGTCAGGAAGTATTTCCCGAAACGGCGCTGCAACTGCGGCACCTCAGCGACGGGGAAGGTCTCCCGCGGGGCGATGCGGGCCAAGTCGGCGGCCACCCACCGGAACTCCGGCGTCCCAAGTGGTCCGTCGGTCACGAGCGACGGCTGTCCGGCACAGGCCGCGCGCAGCCGTTCCACAAACGCCTGCGCCACATCGTCGGCCGATCGGCGCACGACCTTGCGCTGCACAAAGGACGCGATGGCGGGTACGGTGATGTGGCGGCTGTCGAGCAGACGCGAGAGCGCGATGCGGAGAGTGCGCGGCTTCACGCGCGTGAAAAGCAGGCGCAGCGGTTCCTGCCTGGTGAGCAGACCACGCGCGATCCGGAACGTGACGTCAAGCGCCTCGGCGGCAAACCGGGCCATCTCGGTTTCGTCCGCAATCTCGAACCCCGGATCGACATCGGCCTCGAGGGGAAACTCGCGCAACAGGCCGAAGCAGAACGCATCGATCGTCGCGATTTGAATCTCGGCAAGCGTTGCGGCGGGTTCCGTCTCGCGCAGTTGCACGAGGATGCGCTCGCGCATTTCGGCGGCGGCCTTTCGCGTGAACGTGATCGCCAGAATGTTGCGCGGCGAGGCTCCGTCACGAATCAGGCGGACGTACCGATCGACGAGCACACGGGTCTTGCCGGTGCCGGCCGACGCCTCGAGCACCACGTGTTCGCCGGGATCGACGGCGAAGTCGCGCGCGGCCTGGTCGGGCGGATCCACCCGCGCCTGGGCTGGACGATCCGGCGGCGGATTAAACAGGCTCTGTTGCATCATCCTCCCACGTGTATTCCTTGCGGCAGACGCCGGAGTACCGGCACCACTCACATTCACTGGTGTCCTTGGGCCGCGGCGGGAACTGCCCCGCTTCGATGCGCCCGACCACGTCGGCGAAGGTGGCAGCACGCGCCTTCACGGCAGCAGCGACCGACTCGTCCCTCGCGCCGATCGATCCTTCGAGTTTGTATTCGTCGCCGAACGCCAGGTACGACGCGGCAGCGATCGGATGCGACCGGCCATCGGCGGCTTCGAGGTGCTGCTGCACCGCGTGCGCGTAGGCAGCGATCTGAATCGACGTCGCCAGGTCCGGCATGCGGCCGAGCTTGTAGTCGATGACACGCAGGCGGCCGTCGGCAAACACGTCGATGCGATCGGCTTTGCCGTTGATGGCCACGCTCACCTGGTCGAGGCCGTCGAGCCGCGGAAACTGGAACGGTCCGACGATCTTCTCCTCGAGGAGGCGTTGGACGACGGGGTCGTCGGACTCGGCCTCGAGCTCAAAGACGCGCTCGGCGACACCACGGGCGACCAGGGAGCCGAGGAGCCGGGTTTCCTCGAGCACGCGATCGGCCTCGGGCAGCCGCGCGAGCGTCCCGGACGCCAGGGCCGTGAACCGGGCCACCGCTTCGGGCAGCAACGCGGGCGTGATGCTGCCGTATCCCGCGTCCTGCCAGTCGCGATAAAAACGCTCGAAGAGATCGTGCAGCAAGGTGCCGCGCTCCAGCGGCGTGAGGCCGGCGGTATCCTCGCGCTCCTCGGGCAACTTCAGGACGGACTCCGCGAAGTACTTGAACGGGCACGTCACGTAGCGGTCGACACGGCTCACCTTGTACTGCTGGGCGTCCTGTGGATCGGACTGGCCGCGGTACCTCGGTTCAGTCAGCGGTGGCCGCGACCGCCGCGCAAGCAGCCAGGACAGGGGCACGGGCTCCAGCGTGTCTTCAGCCGCATGGTCCCCGCTGAGGACTTCGTCATCAAAGATGGCGGCCGCCGCCGGCGCTTCCCCGTCGATCGCGGGAAGACCACGCACCACGTCCACCATGGGCGACAGGCCGACAACCGCGTCGGCGTCGAGCTGGAACGCGTGCACATGCAGCGTCTTGGCGGGCAGGCCCGTCAGGTCGCGGAAGGCCGCGAGCTGCGCGGCGGAGTGATCCGCGTCCTGGGGCCAGCCAAGCGACTTGAGCAACCCTGACGTGTAGAAGATGTTCCGGCGCTGGCGCTCGGGCCAATCAGTGTCCACCAGGCCGAGGATGTGCACATGATCAAACTCGCCGAAACGTGCGGCCACGGCGTCGACGAGATGCACACCGGCGCGATCACGCGAGGGCGCAAAGGTCTGGCCTTCGATGCGATGGCGAATCACGGCGACGAGCGCCTCAGGGGTCCTGGGCCGATCGTCGTGCCGCCGGCACGCGTCGGTCACCCCATCAAGCGCACCGAGCACCGCCCCTCGCGCGCGCAAGGACGACTCGCGCCACTCGGCTCCCGGGGCAGGCCCCCGTTCATGACGTCGAAGAAAGCTCGATACCGCCAGCAGTTGCTCCGACGCGGACGCCGCTGTTCGGAACACGTCGAGCGCCTCAGCCAGTGCGACCGCGCCGCGCGCCGCCCGTCGCGCCGCGGCAGCGTCGACACCATCACGTCGCGCCTTGCCGTCGAAGTACCGGTCTGTTTCGTCCACGTACGTCGTGGCCATGCCCGTCGCGCGTCTGGCCATCAGGACGGCGTCCAGCGCGGTCACCTCCGGCAATGCCACCGGCTCGTCCTCCACCTCGATCCGGAGCCACGGGGATCGCAGGAGCGCCACCACGGATTCGCGTGTGCCTCCGGTGCGCGCGACGACAAGGACCAGATCCAACAAGGCCGCATAGGGTTCGCTGGCCAGCGGCAGTGCGTCGAGCGCCTGACAGGGGATGCGCGCGTCAGCCAGAATCTGACGCGTCAGATACAGATACGGCAGCGGCCGCTGCACCACCAGCGCGGTCGTCGCGAGCGTCGCGTCCGGTCGCGGCGTCCGATGACGGATGAGGCGCGCGACATCGCGGACTTCCTCCTCGCGATCCCGGCTGATCCAGCACCACGACTCGCCGTCACGCACCACGACCGGCGCCCAGGGCTGTCCCGGTTCCCGCACTTCCTCGATGCCGGGCAACTCGCGTTCCAGTCGATCGCGGAATCCGGCGTCGTGCAGTTCGTCCGTGACCACGACGTCAATGCGCAGGCCGGCACAACGGCCCAGCAGGTCAAAGTCCGCCGGCCACAGACCGCGCGGGTCTGATGGATGATCGGCCACGGCGACGACCACATGGTCATGCGGAGGCACAAAGCCCGGACGCAGGAACTGCTGGAGACATCCGTGTTCGTCCACCGCGCCTGACGCCGCCACAAGGCGTTCGTACTTCAGGAACGTCAGCGCCAGAAACGCGGTCTGGTGAATCAGACTGTCGGTGCCGCGGTCGAACCCCCGCTCGCCTTTGAGTTCCCGGAGCAGTTCGCGTCGCAGGCGGCCGACCGTGCGCTGTCGTCGCCGCAGCTCATCGTAGAAGTCCAGCATCGCGCCAACGAGTCCGGGCCGCAGATGGAACGGCGCTTCGCGCATGCGTGGTCGTGCCGCAGTGGCTTCAGCCGACACCGCCATGAGCACTTCGCGCTCGACCCGGCTGAGCACACGCGGCGCGTCGGGCAGCGCGAGCATCCAGCGCGACATCCACTCATCACGCGTGACGAGATCGGGCAGGATCGCCGTGGCCGCTGCGGCGCCGTCGAGGTGCGACTCGATCGTCTGCCGAAGCAACTCCACCGATGCGCGCGTCGGGACGATCACCAGTCGACCCCGCCGCTCAGCGAGGGTGCCGTCGGTGGCCAGGCGCACACAGGCCCGACGGAAACCGGCGACGTCCGTGGTTCTGACGAGGCGGCGTGTCATCGCACCTTCCGGGGATTCAGTGCCGGGACCAGATCGCGCCGGGCCTGGGCGAGCAGCAATTCCGCGCCCGCGATGGCCGCGGCGGCGTTCCCTGCGATCTCCGGGTTGCGCGCCACGGTCAGCCGCTCACCGAGTTCAAGACCCACACGCGCCATCTGCACAGCACTGCGGAATACCGCATGCACGTCCGCCAGTTCACGCACCGGCCGCAACGCCGCCAGCGCCGCCTCAAGGCCGGCAAACCTGCGCGCGGCCCGATCGAGAGCCGGGCGCTGTGGAGTCACGCGATCGCGAAGACTGTCAAGCACAGGGCGCTGACTCACCCATCCATCCAACAGCGGTCGCAGCGCCAGTTCGTAGGCCAGCAACTGCGACTTCACCTGCTGCCACCGGACAAACGCCTGTTGCTGCGTCGTCGCCATCACCCGTTCGGATTCGAGGCGGCGATTGAACGCCGCCATCTCGCGTGGGCGCCGTGCTCCCAGCTGCTGATCTCTCGCGGCAACATCCCGCTGGAGACGTTGAATCGCGCTCGGTCGTCCCTGTCGCACCGCGGCATCCGACCGGGTGATCGCCTCATCGAACAGGGCGCGGTACTCACGTTCACTCGATTCTTCCGCGCGCCACGCCGCGTCCACACGCGCCCTCAGGCCGGCCGGCACCACACTCGCGGCCGCGACGCGACGGGCGGATCGCAGAATGGCCAAGCGTTCGGCCGCCGCCTGCGTCACGGCGGCAGACGCCAGTGCCGTTTCAAGCGATTCGGCAACATCTGGTGCCGGCAGGATCGGCACCGATGCCACCGGGGCCAGATTTGCCACCAGATCGAGTGAAAACGTCGTCTCACCCGCTGCGATCCGCAACTCCGCGATCACGTCGTCGAGCAACGCCACGAGCTGACGTGTTTCCTCGGTCTTGTACCCGAAATGATCGGCCGACCATCCCGCCAACCGCGCGCGAGCCACCTGAGCGATACCAAGACGACGGTCGCGATCGGTACTGCGCTCCAATTCCGCGAGCACACGCGCCAGCTCGGTCGTCAGTTCGGCGTATTCCCGAGCCCCCCGCGTGGCGCCATAGTGGGCTGCGCGCAACACATCGGCATAGGCCGCCGTACGTGCCTCGTTCACAAGCGCGCGTGGCACAGTCAACACATCAAACGACTCGGCCACATCACCACCGCCCAGTTTCACCACACACACCAGTTCCTGGGGCAACCAGGCACACTCCCCGTGGGTCAGGTTCACAAGCGCGCGTGGCACAGTCAACACATCAAACGACTCGGCCACATCACCGCCGCCCAGTTTCACCACACACACCAGTTCCTGGGGCAACCAGGCACACTCCCCGTGGGTCAGGAGCACACGATCATCCAACAGGAACACGCGAGACTGAGCCGATGGGCTGGTGGGCGACTGCCAGGATGAGCGGATGGACCGATGGGCGTGTGGGTGGCTGCCGCCCAGCATCCCTGTCCACACGAGTGCCACCGCCGCAATGCCGATCATCCCCAGTCACTCTATCCGCCCAACCACCCATCTGCCCACCTACCCACCTAACCCATCCGCCCATACACCCACCCGCCCATCGGCCCATCCGAGTGGTGCATGTGCAAAACCTGTGGATGACATGTGCATTAGCTGTGGATGCGCTGTGCATGTGATTAAAGTCGATCGGTGTGACAGAGGAGGACCGATCGACCTGCCACTTTCGTGTGCAGCTTCGTACGCGGCTTCGCTTGCGCGGGGTGTGAAGGACCACGACAATCGTCGTCCGACTGTGACACCAGTAACCACCTCCCCCACCCTCGTGCGTTTTGAAGACACCATCAACGGCCGGCCCATCCTGATTGAGGTGTCGTCGGTCGGGCGGGACCGGTGGCGGGCACAAATTGCCCGAGTACCTGGGGGCCGGACCGCCCTGATGCCCTTCTACGGCACTACGCCCGTTGAGGCCGCCGAACATCTGAGTGGATGGCTGACGAAGGCGTCCAGGCGGCTATAGTAGGCGGATGCTGAAGGCGTTTCGCGGCACGGCCGCCCTGGTGGGTCTTGTGGTTTTGAGTTGGCCGATCGAGAGCGCCGCGCAGACACCAGCGCCGCCCCCACAACAACCCGCCACTACAGCACCGGCGGCGCCGTTGCCAAAGGTCGTTCTGTTTGCCACCGGCGGCACCATTTCCAACCGGGCCGGGGGCCGGCTGACGGTCGACGAACTGATCGCCTCGCTCCCCAACCTCACCAGATACGTCCGGCCGGAAGGCATCCAGTTCGCCAATACGGCCTCGAGCTCGATGACACTGGACCAGTGGCTCGACCTCTCGAGACAAATCAACGCCCGCTTCAAGGCCGACCAGGACCTCGCCGGTGTGGTGGTCACCAGCGGCACCGACACGCTGGAAGAACTCGCGTACTTCCTCCACCTGACCGTCCGGGATGAACGACCGGTCGTGGTGGTCGGTTCGATGCGCAACCCGAGCACGCTCGGGTACGAAGGCGCGGCCAATCTTGAAGATGCCTTCCGCGCGGCCGGCGACCCGATGTCGCGAGGCATGGGCACGGTGGTCGTCCTCAACGACGAGATCAACTCCGCGCGGGAGGTGACCAAGACCGACGCCCTCAGTCTGGACACCTTCCAGTCGGGCCGATATGGCGTGTTGGGAGTGGTGGACTCAGCCGGCGTCGCGTACTACCGCCGCACCGTACGTCGTCACTCCGCAAGAAGCGAATTCGACGTGGACGCGATCAAGACGCTGCCGCGCGTGGACGTGGTGTACACCTATCAAGGCGCGACCGGAGACGTGGTGCAGGCGGTCGTGGACGCCGGTGCCAAGGGCGTCGTGATGGCAACTGCCGGCGCCGGTGCGACCAGCGGCACGCAAGGCGAGGGTACGTCCTACGCAATCGGCAAGCAGGTGTTTGTCGTGACGACGACCCGCGCCGGCCAGGGCCGCATTGCCGCCGGGGGCGGGGGACGCGGCGGCAACGCACCTACTTACCGCATCGCGGGCGATGACCTGACGCCCATCAAGGCCCGGATCCTCCTGATGCTCGCCATCGCCACAACGACCGACGGCGCAGAGATCCAGCGGATGTTCAGAGAGTACTAACGCTTTCAAGTGCTGGGTGCTCGGTGCTCAGTGCTCGGTGCAGATGCACCGTGCACCGTGCACTGTGCACAGCACTCAGCACCAAGCACATAGCACCCAGCACCGCCGTTGACATATAATCAGGGACTCTGAATGTGGGCCTGTGGCGCAGCTGGGAGCGCGCCTGAATGGCATTCAGGAGGTCACCGGTTCGATCCCGGTCAGGTCCACCAAATCCCCCCTTCTTGACTTGCCCCCGTTGCCGTGCCTAGACTGGCCGCCGGATCTCATTGAATCAATGGGCCCCCGCGGGCCTCGGAGGACACAATCATGCCCAATGGCACGATTGCACGGCTGTTGATCGACAAGGGTTTCGGGTTCATTCGTGACGAAAGTGGCGTGGAACACTTCTTCCACCGGTCTGCCATTCGTGGCGCCGTCTTCGAACTGCTTCGTGAAGGGCAGCGCGTGGATTTCATTGTGGAGGACTCTCCCAAGGGCCCTCGCGCCGGTGAAGTGCGCCTGCTGGACGAATAGTCGGTCCCGTCTCCCCCACCCATCCCCCTGATCATTCGATCGCGTAAATGGCGGCTCGTGCTGGGCTCCGGGCTGTTGCTCGGAGCCGCCACGATGGCAGGCGCCAGCCGGCTTCTGGTTCGCGTCGACCCGCTCGATTCCGCCATGCCGGCCGACGTCGTGTACGTGCTGGGCGGATCCCGGGTAGATCGCTGGCTTGAGGCGATCGAGATTTACAAGGCCGGTGGAGCCCGGCGGATTCTCATCAGCCGACGTGGCACGCACCCTGATGATCGAACAACTCGGGATACCGGCCGAGGCCGTGGACATCCTGCGTGACCCGGTCGACAACACCGCGCACGAAGCGGAAATGATCGAGGCCCGCGCGCGGCGCGACGGCTGGACGAAGATCGTGGTCATCACCACGCGCGCCGCCACCCGCCGCGCCGGGTACGCGTTCCGCCGCGTGCTGGGGGACGACATCGAGATCGTGATGCGGGATACCCGGTACGACGACTACAACGCCACCTGGTGGTGGCGCACCCGCGGCGATTTCAGGCAGACGTTTTTCGAGTTTCCGAAGTTGATCGCGTACTGGCTCGGTCTGGGCGCCTGATAGGCTTGTAGCCGGAAGCCCCCGGGGCCCGGTGGCCCTCCCGGTCTTCAAAACCGGTCGCACCCCACCTCCGGTGGGGTGGGAGGGTTCGACTCCCTCGGGTTTCCGCCACCTAAAACCAATCGACCGACACGTCCAACAACGTGGTGACCGTCAGGTCTGCACCGGTCGCGCGCAGGACATCCTCCGCATACATCCCCGTGGCCACCGCGATCGCCCGCGCGCCGTGCGCCTGCGCACAATCCACATCCAGTGGCGTGTCTCCGATGACGACGATGCGATCGGGCGCAAACGGCGCATGCCCACGCTGCGCGGCTTCGGCGACCGCGATGGGCACCAGCGCCCGGCGCTCGGTATGGTCGTCGCCGAAGGCGCCAAAGGGAAACCGATCCCACAGTTCGAAGTGCCTCAGCTTCAACGCCGCGCCGGCGACAAAATTCCCTGTCAGCAGACCAGTCACCACGTCCGTGCGCGCTTCAAGTGCGGTGAGCAGATCGTGCACGCCCGGCAACACGCCCATGGGACGTGAGGCCGGATCCGCCAGCGCCTCGGGCAACCGCCGGCAATATTGATCCCGCACGCGGATGATGGTGTCGGTCTCGGCGGGCTGTCCGATCTTCTGCAAGACCTCGGACACGATCGCGCGATCGGTCCGGCCGGCCACCGGCACACCGTCCAGCGCATCAGGCGCGCCGAACAGATCCAGAAACGCCCGGTTCATGCCACGCACGCCGGCACGTCCGGTCTGCACGAGCGTGCCGTCAATATCAAACAGGACCAACGTCACCATAATTGCCATCCGGACCGTGCGGGCTTCAGGTCGCCGGTGCCCGCATCAAGCTTCAACACCGTGCCCCCCAAGGCCTCGACAAACGCATCGTCTTCGCTGAGCGCGATCCAAGCCAGCGACCGATCATCGGCGATCGTCACCAGGCTCCGGCCGAGCTGCGCGGCGTCAGCGGGCGTCAGCGGCGCCGTAACGTGTTCCAGGACCAGCAGCTGCGGAGACACCGCCAGCGCACGCGCCAGGTGCAGCCGCACGCGATCGGCCGGTGACAGCGACTGGACGGACGCCGACAGTCGCTCACGCCCCAGCCCGACCTCGTCGGCCAGATCGGCCACGGCCCGGCGAATTTCCTCCGGTACGGGAACAATCGAGAGCGTGAACGGCAACGCGAGATTCGCTTCGATGGTCATCGTGTCGAGCAGCACCGCGCGTCCGGTAACCATGCCGAACAGGTCCAGCGACTCGAGCCACTCGGTATCGGTGGCGATGTCGCGGGTGTCGCGGCCCGCCACGGTGACGATCCCCTGGTCAGGAAGTGCCGCACCGGTCAGCAGGAGCGAGAACATCTCGGCGGCGTGCGCATCAAATCCCCGCAACGTCACACGCCCGCCCGGCGGCAGTTGCCACGCATTGACGCGCAATGGGCGCAGGGCCCCGAACTGTTTGCGGATCCCGGCAACCTCAATCAGCATGGATCGCGATCCACCCCGCACGGTCCGCCAGCCGCGCGTATTCGGCGGCCGGCAGATGCACGTGGCCAAAGGCTTTTTCGCGCGTGCTGCCCACGCCATGAAAATCGGATCCCCCGGTGATGAGCAATCCGAGCGACCGGGCCATCTGCCGGTACCGCGCGGTGTCGATCGGATCGTGATCGGGGTGATACACCTCGATGGCCGGCAGTCCGGCCTCGACCAACCCGGCTATCAGATGGTCCCGCTGCGACTTGCCGGGATGCGCCAGGGATGCGACACCACCCGCGCGCGCGATCAGCGTGACCACGTCGACCGGCGACGGCCCGACACGCTCGATGAACGCGGGCTTGCCCTCACCGAGATACCGATCAAAGGCCTCGCGGATGTCCGCCACGTGCCCCGCCTTCGCCAACGCCGCGGCGGCCATCGGACGTCCCATCGCACGCCCGGCCACTCGTCCCGCGTCCTCGATCGCGTCGGCCAGATTCACGGGGACACCCAACTGGGCCAGCCGTGTACCGATGTCGTCGAGCCGGCGCCGGCGGTCTGCGCGCTGGGTGGCCAGGAACGCCTGCAGTTCGGCATGCGCCGGGTCAAACCCGTAGCCGAGCATGTGCACATCCCGGCCGGCATCCACCGACGTGATCTCGATGCCCACGTGGCACGTCAGACCCGCCGCACGCGCCGCCGCACGGCACGCGTCCACGCCGGCCGTGGTGTCGTGATCGGTCACCGCAATGATGCGCAACCCCTTCGCGGCCGCCTGGGCGATGAGTGCCTCGGGAGTGGACCGCCCGTCGGAAGCGGTCGTGTGCATGTGGAGATCGATCATCTTCGCTTCGGGCCCGCCGCCTGACGCTCCACCAGACTGCGGTACTCGCGAATCAGCAGATCAAGGTGTTCGCGCTCCTCGTCGGCAAACTCCAGGAAGATCTGTTTGCCTTCGGATTCCTCAAATCGCTCGCCGTACCGCTTGAAGAACTTGTGTGATCCCCGCTCACAGCGAATCCCGATCAGCAGCGCCTGCCGGTCGTCGACGCCCTTGACGAGTTCTTCGGTGCCCGCCGCAAAGATGCCGTTCGCCGCGCCCTTGAAAAACAGGAACGTCGGATGCGCTTCCAGCTCGGGATCTGCCTTGACCAGCTGCCGGTACCGGCGCTCCAGCGTCCCGAGGTGCTCTTGCTCCTCCTCGGCGAGCCGCTGGAAGACTTTCTTGCCCCGTGCATCCTTTGTGAGGGCGGCCGCGCGCGTGTAAAACTCCAGCCCGCTGCGCTCGGTCGCAATGGCAATCCGCAACGCGTCGCGCGCAAACAGGGCGTCGGTCGGCGCCGCGATGCGCTCCGGCTGCCGCCCGGCCTGGCAATCCTCGCAGGTGCCGTAGATCTGCAGCACGCTCTGCCGCGGCGAGAACCGGCGCGCCTCTGCAATCTCCTCGATCAACGCTTCGATGTCGGAGCTCAGAAACTCAAACGACTGATTGCAGGTCTTGCAGATGAGATGAAAGTGGCGCGGATGCCGGTACGAATGTTCGTAGCGGAACCGCCCTTCACCAAAGTCCACCTTCTGGGCGATTCCGGCGTCGACCATCCACTGGAGGGTGCGATAGATCGTCGCCCGGCTGATGCGCGCGTCTTCCGCGCGGATCAGTTCCACCAGCTCGTCGGCGGCCAGATGGCCCTCCTGACGCAGGAAGATTTGGACAATGACGTCGCGTTTGCCGGAGCGGCGCCCCCCGGCGGGGCGCAGCTGCTCGACAAACTCCTTGGCGGACTGCATGGACCGACCGTCCGGCCTACGCGCTGAACGACGAGCCGCAGCCGCAGGTGGACTTGGCGTTGGGGTTCTTGATGGTGAACCCGCCACCCATGTTGTTGTCGACGAAGTCCACTTCCGCGCCGCTCAGGTACCGGAGGCTGATGGGGTCCACTAGGAGCTTGACGCCGCTGACCTCAAACACCTGGTCGGACTCGGCATCCCCCTCGCCCTCATCGATCATCAGGCCGTACTGGAATCCCGAACACCCGCCGCCCTGCACAAACACCCGCAGCCCCGCGCCCAGGCGTCCCTCTTCCACGAGCAGCTCGGAGATGCGCGACGCCGCCGTTTCGGTCACGTTAATCATGTCTTCGATTATACCGGGGGGAGTCTCCAAGTAGGATCCAGGGATGACCTGGCCCGTTTTGCTTGCCGGACACTGGACCACCCTTCCGACGCCTCTGGAGGTCCGCAGCCCCTTTGACGACCGCACCGTCGCCATGACCTCGGTCGGGACCGACGCCGAGGTGGAGGTGGCGATCGCAGCGGCGGTCAGCGCCGCCCCCATCATGCGCGCCTGGCCGTCACACGCGCGGGCCCGAACGCTTCGGGCTGTCGCCCAGGCCCTCCGGGCGGACCCGGATACCTTTGCCCTTCCGCTGTCGGATGAGGCCGGCAAGCCCCTGCGCGACGCCCGGCTCGAAGTCGAACGCGCCGCGTTCACGTTCGACACGGCCGCCGACGAAGTCGCCCACATCGGCGGCGAGGTGCTGCCGGCCGACATGATGCCGCACGGGGACGGGCGGCTGGCCCTCACGCGGCGTGTCCCCCTGGGTCCCATCGCTGCCATCACGCCGTTCAACTTCCCGCTCCTGCTCACGGCGCACAAGCTGGCTCCGGCGCTCGCCGCCGGCAATCCCGTGGTGCTCAAACCCGCCACCAAAACGCCGCTCTCGGCCCTCGGCATCGCGCGGCTTCTGCACGACCACGGCGTGCCATCAGGCGGACTCAGTGTGCTGCCGCTCACGCGCGGAGCGGCCGACCGCCTGGTCACCGATGATCGCTTCCGCCTCCTCACGTTCACCGGGTCCGGCGCCGTGGGCTGGGACATGAAGGCCAGAGCCGGCCGCAAACGTGTGGTCCTTGAACTGGGCGGGAACGCGGGCGTCATCATTGACGCCTCGGCTGACCTCGACCTCGCCGTCCAGCGCGTGGTGGCCGGCGGTTTCACCTATGCCGGGCAGAGCTGCATCTCCGTGCAGCGCGTGTACGTGCACGAGTCAGTCGCCGACGCGTTCGCCGCCAGACTCACGGCGGCAGTGGCCGCGCTGAAGGTGGGTGACCCGCGCGACCCCGCCAACGACCTCGGCCCGATGATCACCACCGGCGACGTCGATCGCATCGACGAATGGGTCCGCGACGCCGTCGCGGACGGCGCCCGGGTGCTGACCGGCGGACACAAACTGTCCGCCTCGATGTACGCGCCCACGGTCGTGGACAACATTCCGGCGTACACGTCGCTCTGCCGCGACGAGGTGTTTGCGCCGATCGTGGGGTTGTATCGGTTTGCGAAGGTGGCAGAGGCGATCGCCGAGGTCAACAATTCGCGTTACGGACTGCAGGCGGGAATCTTCACCGAGAATCTCGGCGCTGCACTGGCCGCCTTCGATCGACTCGAGGTCGGCGGCGTGTTGATCAACGATGTTCCCACCTGGCGGATGGACTCCCTGCCCTACGGCGGCGTCAAGGACTCCGGCACGGGCCGTGAAGGCCCCCGGTGGGCGATCGAGGAAATGACCGAACTGAAGATGCTCGTGATTAACCAGCGATTGGAGCGCATGTCGTGACCGACCAGGCGGTGACAAGGCTCTGGAACAAGGACTTGTCGGTGTTCACGGTGGCATCCGATCCGGCAGTGCGGGGGGCCATCGACCATCGGCTCGGCTGGCTCACTGCGCCTGCCGCGATGCGCGCACACCTCGACGACGTCACGCGTGTTGCGCAACAGGTACAGGCTGACGGCCTCACTTCACTCTGTCTGCTCGGCATGGGCGGCAGTTCGTTGTGCGCGGAGGTCCTGCGCCAGACGCTCTCGCCCACAGCCACGCGCGCACACGTGCACGTGCTCGACACCACCGACGAACGCGCCATTCGACAGGTGTCCGACACCCTCACCCCCGCCACCACCCTCTTCATTGTCGCCAGCAAGAGCGGATCGACCATCGAGGTCACCGCGCTGGAGGCGTACTTCCGTCAGTGGGTCGCGAACGCCGGTATCACGTCACCGGGACGGCACTTCATTGCGATCACCGATCCGGACACGTCGCTCGGTGCACATGCCGACGCACACGGCTATCGACACACGTTCATCAATCCCGCCGACATCGGCGGACGATTCTCGGCGCTGTCGTTGTTCGGACTGGTGCCGGCCGCACTGATGGGGATCGACCCGGCGTCGCTGCTCGACTCGGCGGACACGATGGTTGGTGCCTGCCGACTTGATGGCGAGGACGCGGATGACAATGCCGGTGTGGTGCTCGGCGAATTCATGGCGACACAGGCGATCGCCGGCCGCGACAAACTCACGTTGCTGCTGCCGGACTCGATGGCGGCCCTTGGCCTGTGGGTCGAGCAACTGGTCGCCGAGAGCACCGGCAAACTCGGCACGGGTGTGCTGCCGATCGTGGATGAACCTGCGACCTCCGACCTCGCCGAGTACGGGTCCGACCGCGCCTTTGTCCTCGTCGCCGACCTGGCTGATGCGACGGCCGTCGCACGGCGACAGACGCTGGCCGCAGCCGGCCATCCCGTGCTGCATCTGCAGAGCACGCCGGCACATCTGGGCGCGGAGTTCTTCCGGTGGGAATTCGCCACCGCCATCGCCGGCATCCTGCTCAACGTCAATCCGTTTGATGAACCCAACGTGCGCGATGCGAAGTCCCGCACGCAGGCGCTGCTCTCCCGCGGCGAGTCGCTACCGGTGGATCCGCCACTCGTCGAGCGGCACGGTGTACTCTGGCGCTCGTATCGTCCCGATGGGGTCAACCGCGCCGGCGGCTTCGTGGCCATCCTCGACTACATGCCGCAGGATTCCGGTCGAGAGTCCGCCGTCTCTCGTGTGCGTGCGGCCATTCGCCGCCGCACCAAAGCGGCGACGACGTATGGCGTCGGACCGAGATACCTCCACTCCACCGGGCAATTCCACAAGGGTGGCACCAACGCCGGTCTGTTCCTGCTGCTGACGGCCGTTGATGCGACGAAGACACCGGTGCCTGGAGAGGACTACACGTTCAGCCGGCTCAAACATGCGCAGGCTCTCGGCGACTACGAGGCGCTGTGTGCGAACGGCCGGCATGTGGTGCACATGCACCTGGCCGACGCGCACGCGGATGGGTCACAGGCGCTTGAGCGGATGGTCGATGCGGCACTGGCGCGATAGCATGACGACCCAATGGCGCTGACACTCAAGGTTCCGCACACACTCACGCTCCTGTTTCTGCTGATGGCCACGGCCATGGCGGCGACCTGGGTCATTCCGCAGGGACGCTTCCAGACGGCGGCCACCGCCAGCGGACGGCAAGCCGTGGTACCAGGCACATTCGAACTGACCGCGGAGCGCACGTGGTTGACACACTGGGACCTGTTCGTCGCCGCGCCCCCCATCCCGTACGACCACTGGGTCCGCTTCTGCGCGCCGCTGCTGCTCAAGTGGCTCTTGCTCGGCGCGCTGGTCCTCGTGTCAGCAGTGATTGTGGGGTTCTGATGTCAGAGATCACGCGTCGTACATTCACACGGCAGGCTGTGGCCGCAGGCCTGGGTTTGGCCTTCAGCACACCGCTGGCCGCACAGCGTGGCGGCAATCCCATCTTCGAGGGGTATTACGCGGATCCGGAGTCACGGGTGTTCCCGACAGGGCCCGGCGGTGACGGGAAACCGACGTACTGGATCTATCCGACCTTCTCGGCGCCGTACAACCAGCAACTCCATCTCGATGCCTTCTCGTCGCCTGATCTCGTGACGTGGACCAAACATCCGCGCATCCTCGATGCCGCCAACGTCACGTGGGCCAAACGTGCGATGTGGGCACCGACGATTCTCCATCGCGGCGACTGGTACTACCTGATCTTCAGCGCCAACGACATCCAGAACGACGACCAACCCGGCGGCCTCGGCGTGGCGCGCTCGCGTCGGCCGGAGGGTCCGTTCGAGGACATGCTCGGCAAGCCCCTGATCGACAAGTTCCACAACGGGGCACAACCGATCGATCCGTACGTCTTCGAAGATCAGGACGGATCGATCTACCTGATTTACGGCGGATGGCGTCACTGCAACATCACCCGGCTGAGCGACGACCTGTCGCGAGTGGTACCGCTCGCTGATGGCACCCTCTTCAAGGCAATCACGCCTGAGGGGTACGTCGAAGGCTCGTGGATGCTGCGGAAGGACGACAAGTACTACTTCATGTGGTCCGAAGGGGGCTGGACCGGACCGAACTATGCGGTCGCCTACGCCGTGGCCACATCACCACTCGGCCCCTTCGTGCGCGCCGGGCGCATCCTGCAGCAGGACCCGGCCGTGGCGACCGGCGCGGGCCACCACTCGGTGCTCCGTTCCCCCCGCTCCGGCAAGGACTACATCGTCTATCACCGCCGCCCACTCGGACAGACCGACCGCAATGCGCGCGTGGTGTGCATCGACGAACTGCGGTTCTCTTCGAGCGGCGTCATTGAGCCGGTCGTGATCACGCACGAAGGCGTGGAGCGCGATCCAGCCCCCCATGACTCGTTGTGATTTCGGCTACCCCTTGAGCACCGACAGGCGCTTCCCGGACTCCTCTTCCACGACCTTGTGGAGGCTGTTGCCGTGCGCGTCCATCGTGACAATGGCCGGGAACTCCTTCACGCGCAGATGCCACATGGCCTCGGGCGTGCCGAACTCCAGCAACGACACATCGTCCACGCCCTCGATGCAGCGTGCGTAGAACTGGGCGGCACCGCCGATCGCGTTGAGATACACCGCGCCGTGTTGTTTCAGGCCGGCTGACGTCTTCGCGCCCATCCCGCCCTTGCCCATGACGACGCGGATGCCGAACTTGCCGATGATGTCGGCCTGATACGGCTCCTCGCGCATGCTGGTGGTCGGACCGGCGGCGGTCACCGACCAGGTATCGCCGTCCTTCTTCACCACCGGACCGCAGTGATAGAGCACACCGCCGTTGAGATCAACCGGCGCATCGTGATGCATGAGGTGATGGTGCACCGCATCACGACCGGTGTACATCTTCCCGGAGATCAATACGACATCGCCGACCTTGAGGCTGCGGATCGTGGCTTCGTCGATCGGCGCCTGCAACACCACTTCCCGGCCCGTGCGCGGGAAGCCGCCGGCTTCGCCCGGCTTCAGCATCGGCGTCGAGGGCACTTCGGGATCGCGGTACAGCCACTTCGTGATGGCACCGGTGGTCGCGTTCACGTGCACACCGAGCCGCCGGAACGCCCAGCAGTCGTACGCCACAGAGACAAAGAAGCTCGCGGGCAGCCGGTTCAACGCGCCGATCTTGCACCCGATGAGCGACGTCTCGCCGCCGAATCCCATCGTGCCGATCTGGAGCCCGTTCACCGTCGCCATGATCTGTGCTTCGAGTTCTGCCAGCCGCGGATCGTCGTTCACATCGTCAAGCGTCCGGAAGAGCTGCTCCTTGGCGTACTGGTACCCGGCGGTGCGATCACCGCCGATACAGACGCCGACCGCGCCAGGGGCGCAGCCCTTGCCCTGTGCCTTCCACACCGCGTGCAGGATGCACTTGCGCACGCCCTCGAGCGAGCGGTCCGCACGGCCGAGATGGTCAAGCTCAACCGGCAGCGCATACTGCGCATTGACGTTTTCGCAACCACCACCTTTGAGCAGCAGCTTCACTTCGATGTCGTCGCGGTCCCACTGGTCGAAGTGGATCACCGGCGTGCCGGGGCCGAGGTTGTTGCCGCTGTTCTCGCCGGTGATCGAATCAACCGAATTGGGACGGAGTTTGCCGCGCTTCGTCGCTTCCGCAACGGCGTTCCGAATCTGGTCACGCACCCAGATCTGACTGACGCCCACGGGCGTGTGCACCTCAAACGTGGGCCACCCGGTGTCCTGGCACAACGGCCCCTCGCAGGATGCGGCCTGGTCGATGTTCTCCGCAATGACGGCAAGCGCCTGCGCGCCGCGTGTGCCCGGGGGTTCCTGTCCCATCGCCTGCCGCATCGCCGCCCGGACGTCCGGGGGCAGATCGGTGGCGGTGCGGGTGATGAGTTCAACGATGCTGTCGAAGAATGCGGAGGCCATGACGTGAGTTTACTTCGGAGCACGCGGGCGACGTTGGTCTACGATATGGGCGTGCGGATGACGATGCTGAGCGCGGTGCTGGCGGGGGTGTGTGTGGTGGTGTCCGCCGCGCCGCAACTGCCGCGCCCGGCGCACGGCCGGTTGTTTCCGCCCGAGAAGCTGGGCGAACTGGAAGGGCCCGATCGCGACGAGTGGCAGCAGCCCGAACGCATCATGGATGCGCTGGCGATCGCTGACGGGTCGCGCGTCGGTGACATCGGCGCCGGCGGCGGCTGGTTCACCGTGCGGCTGGCCCGGCGGGTCGGGCCGAACGGACGCGTGTTCGCGGAAGACATCCAGCGGCAGATGATCGAGTCCATCCAGCGCCGCGTGGCGCGTGAGGGACTGCGTAACGTGGACCCCATTCTCGGCACCCCCCTGGATCCGAGGCTCCCGACCGGCCTTGATGCGGTCCTGATGGTGGACACATACCCGCAGTTGGACGACCCGGTCGGCCTGATGGCCCACGTCCGCCGCGCGCTCAAGCCGGGCGGCCGGCTCGGGATCGTCGACTTCAAGAAGGACATCCTCGGGCCCGGTCCCGATCTCGACGAACGACTCGAGCCCGAAGTCATCATTCGCGACGCCGAACGCGCGGGCCTCCGGCTTCACGCGCACGAGACGTTTCTCCGTTACCAATACCTCCTGGTGTTCACCCCGCGCTGATGTCGTCACTTCCCGGGTTCTTCCAGACGTATCAGCCCCCGATCGCGCGTGCGCTGGAGGCTTTTGTCCCGGCGTCCCCCGGTGGCCCCGTCGTGGACGCCATGCGGTACACGCTGCTCGCGCCGTCCAAGCGCGTCCGCGCAGTGCTCGTGCTCCTGTCCGCCGAACTCTGCGGCTCCTCGTCGCGGGCCATGCCGGCGGCCTGCGCCGTCGAAGCGATTCACGCGTCCTCGTTGATCCTCGACGACCTGCCGAGCATGGACAATGCGCCGCTGCGAAGAGGTCGCGCATCCGCGCACATCGAGTTTGGCGAAGCCGTGGCAATACTCGCGGCGTTCGGGCTGCTCAACGACGCGTACGGCCATCTGGCGCGCGCCTATGAACCGGCACTCGCCGCGCGCATCACGGCGCTGTATGCCGATGCCGTCGGCCTCGACGGGCTGGTGGCGGGTCAGGCGGAAGACGTGCTTGCCACCGATCAGGGGCTGACGTTCGACACCCTTGAGCGGATTCACCGGCGGAAGACGGGTGTGCTCTTCAGTGCAGCCGCCACCGCCGGCGCATTGTCCGCAGGCGGCTCCGCCGACGACATCGTCGCACTCACCGCGTACGCGAAGAACCTCGGTCTCGCGTTTCAGATCGTGGACGACCTGCTCGACGTCACCGGCACACCGGAGGAGACCGGCAAGGCCGTCAAGAGCGACGCCCGCAAGACCACCTTTGTCTCGTTCAGCGGCGTGGACGGTGCGCGTGAACTCGCGCTTGAACTGTGCCGCACGGCCACCAGCGCGCTGGCGCCGTTTGGACGTCGCGCGACACACCTCGCCGCACTCGCCGACTTCGTCGCGCAACGGAGACTGTGACCATGACCGCCGGCCCGCCGACAGGTGATGTGGATGCCCTGCGCGAGCGCCTGCGCGCACTCGGGTACCTCGACGCACGCGTGGATCGCTTTGTCCTGGGCGGCGCCGCCACGCGCGGCCGCGCCGTCTCACTCGCCGTCGCGGCGTCGCTCCGCATCGGCCTGCTCGCCGGCGTGTTGCTCGGGCCTGCCGCCGTCATCGGGCTCGCCACGCGCGCGCCCGGCCTCGTCACCAGCGTGACCGACGCTCTGGTCCTTGCGGCCTATCTCACCGTGCCGTTTGGCATCGCATCCGCGCTCCTCGCGTGCGTCGCGATCCTGACCGCAGGCTGGCTCGCACGTCAGAGCGCATCTGATCCCGCCTTCGCTGCACGTGCGCGTCGTGCGGCGATCGCCGCCGGCCTCTTCGTCGCCGCCGCGTGTCTTGTGTATCTGACGTTATGGTGGCGCGCTGCCGTCCCACCCGGGGCGTGGGGCGCACAATTGCTCGCGCTCGCCGTCGCGGCGTCGATTGCCATCCTCATCGGTCACGTCGTCACGATCAGCGTGCTCGCCTATCTCGTGCGGCTCGGCTTGTCCGGATTACCCATGGGCTCCCCTCTCTCATCCCTTCGCGTCGTCGTCCCCCTCGGCGTGATGGCTCTCGGCGGTGCGATGGTGCTGCTCCGTGCGTTGGCGCCCCAGGCGGACCCAGTGGTGCAGACCGCGCCGCTGACGGTCGTGCCGACTGGTGTGCGTGTGGTCGTGGTCGCCGTGGATGGGGTGGATGTGACAACCCTCACCCGCCTGCGCAGCGGCGGGAACCTTCCAACCTTTGATCGACTTCTGGGAGGAAGCACCGCTCCGCTCGCCGTAAGCATCGACCGCGACCCGGCGCAGGTGTGGACGACGCTGGCGACGGGCCAACCGGTGGAACGCCACGGCATCCGCGCGCTTGAAGGCCGGCAGCTCGCCGGGGTTGAAGGCCGCGTCGGTGCGGGATCGCGGCTGACGACGGCCACCGACCTGCTGCGGCTGACGCGCCCGACGATCGCGTCCGGTGATGACCGCCGCGTGCCGACATTCTGGGAAGTGGCCGCGACTGCGGGTCTGCGCACCGCCGTCGTGCATTGGTGGGCGACGTGGCCCGCCACGGAAGCCTCGCTCGCGACCGTCCTCTCCGATCGCGCGATCCTTCGACTGGAACAAGGCGGGGCACTGGCCGGAGAAATGGCGCCGGCGGGTGTGTATGAGCCCCTGCGCCAATCCGCCGCGTCGAGAACTGCGCGTGTCGATGCACGTGTTGCAGGCGTTGCGGATGGACTCGCGCCGGATATCGCCGCCATCGTCGACCGATCCGCGCGTCTCGACGCCACGGTGCTTGATCTGGCGACGGATGCGGCGCTGGGCGGGCAGGATCTGTTGACGATGTACCTGCCGGGGCTCGACATCGCGCAGCACGCGCTGTTTCCGGAATCACCCGCGGAGTCCCTGGCCCCGGCTGCTGCGGCCGAACGGGTCCGGGCGCTCGACGGGTATTACGCGTTTCTGGACCGCGTGATCGGTGCGACCGTACTGCGGGATGCCCCGCCCTCGCTCGTGACGATGCTCGTCACACAACCGGGTCGCGTCGCGGTCGGTCCCGCCACGGCGAGCGGATCCGTGCTCGCGCTGGCCGGTCCCATCGCCGCGACCGGTCACGTCGAAACGATGGCGCTGTCCGCAGAAGCGCTCGCGCCCACGGTGTTGCGTGTGCTCGGCGTACCGGTGGCAGCAGACCTGGCCGCGACCGCTGCAGACGCTCTTGTCACGCCGGCGTTCATGCAGGCATTCCCGGTGCGTCCGGTCGCCACGTATGGAGAACGCCGGACGCGCCCTGCGGCGTCAACGGGACAACCGCTCGATCGGGAGATGATCGAGCGGATGCGAAGTCTGGGGTACGTGCGGTAGGTTACTGACGCAGGAAGCGCGCTGCACGCGGCAGCAACAGCGCGGCGATGGCGACTTTGGCGAGGTCAGCCACGATGAACGGAGCAATGCCCTGCGCCAAGGCCGCACCAAACGTCGGCACAAAACGCGAGAGCCACGCGAAGCCGCCCATGTAGATGACCGCGAGACCGGCGAGCAGCGCCACCGAGGCGCGCACAATCGACCGATCCCAGCCCCGCTCGGCCAGATAGCCGGCGGCAAACGCGGCCATCGGATACGCCAGCAGGTAGCCGCCGGTTGGTCCGAGCAGTCGGCCCGCACCGGGCGGCAGCACCAGCGACGGCGCAAACACCTGAAGCCCCGCCACGCCGGCGGCCAGATACGCCACCTGCGACGCCGCGCCGAGACGCGATCCCAGCACGGCTCCGGCGAGAATCACCACCAGCGGCGTCAACGTGAAGGGGACCGCCGTAAAGGGGAGGACCACCGTGAACTGCGCAGCTGTGGCCGTGGCCGCGACTGCCAGGGCGACGGCGGCGACCCGAACCACCGGCGCGAGGCTGGCCGGCGTGGACGCGCCAAGTGAAGATTCAAGCATTGAGCCGCGAGCAGTGAAAGCTGACATGAGGGAGAATTCTAAGCGAATGGTCGTTGCACTGACAATCGCCGGCAGTGATTCCGGTGGCGGCGCGGGCATCCAGGCCGACCTGAAGACGTTGGCCGCGCTGGGCGTCTACGGCACCTCGGCCATCACGGCCATTACGGCCCAGAACACCCGCGGCGTGACCGCGGTACAGGCGCTCGAGCCGGCCATGGTGGTCGCCCAAATCGACGCGGTGGCGTCGGATCTTCGGCCGGCGGCCACAAAGATCGGCATGCTGGCCAATGCCGGGATCATCCACGCGGTTGTCGAGGCCCTGTCCCGCCTCCAGCTTCCCAATGTGGTCCTTGACCCGGTGATGGTCGCCAAAGGCGGCGATCACCTCCTGGATCCCGCCGCGGTCTCCGCCCTGCGCGACGCGCTGGTTCCACTCGCCACTGTGGTGACTCCGAATGTGCCGGAGGCCGAGGTCCTCACTGGTCTCACCATCGTGACGACCGCCGACCTGCACTCGGCGTGCCGGCGACTGGTTGGCCTTGGCGCCCAATCCGTGCTCGTCAAGGGCGGTCACCTCAAGGGGTCCGCCACCGACGTCTGGTCGGACGGTTCGCGGTTCGTGGAACTCTCCGCCGAACGCATCGACACCGCGCACACTCATGGCACCGGATGTACGCTGTCGTCGGCCATCGCGGCGGGACTCGCGCGTGGGCTTGAGATTGAGGCGGCCATCCGTGCCGCGAAGGACTACGTGACCGGGGCGATTCGTCACGCCCCCGGGTTGGGCGGCGGCCACGGGCCGCTTGGGCACTTCTGGCATCTGACATCTGGCATCTGACATCTGACGGCGGGACGCACCTATGTTTTCAGCAGAGACCTATCAGCAGCGGCGGGCACGACTGAAGAAGGACATCGGGTCCGGGCTGGTCCTCTTCCTCGGCAATGACGAAGTCGGACGCACCTATGCGGCGTCCGTGTATCCGTTCCGCCAGGACAGCACGTTCCTCTATTTCTGGGCGGTGGATCAGCCGGGGCTCGCCGCGCTCATCGACGTCGACGCGAACACCGACACCCTCGTGGGTCAGGACGCGACGATGGCGGATGTGGTGTGGTCGGGGCCGATGCCCACGCTGGCCGCACGTGGCGCGGCGGCAGGCGTCACCCACACGATCACGCCGGCCGTATTGCAGCAGCGGCTGACGGCCGCGCTCGCGCAGGGACGCACCGTGCACTACCTCGCGCCGTATCGTTCGGATCACACCGTGAAGCTGGCGGCGTGGCTGGACCTCGCGCCCGGTGAGGTGAAGCCCGGACGATCGGAGGCGTTCCATCGCGCGGTCATCGCGCAGCGCAGCTACAAGAGCGCCGAGGAACTGACCGAGATGGAGCGCGCTGTAGGTGTGTCGCAGGCGATGTACGCCGCCGCGATGAGCGCGGCGAAACCCGGTCGCTACGAATACGCAATCGTCGCCGAGATCGAGCGTGTGGCCGTGGCGTCGGGCGGCACGTTTTCGTTCCTTCCGATCTGCTCGGTGCACGGCGAGACGCTGCACAATCCGTACTACCGGAATCAGATGCGGGCCGGTGATGTGCTCGTGCTCGACTCGGGCGCGGAGACGCCGAATGCGTACGCGTCAGACATCACCAGAACGCTGCCAATTGGCGGACCGTTCACCACGCAACAGCGCCTGCTCTACGACATCGTCCTGCGCTCTCAGATGGGGGCAATCGCCGCCATCAAGCCTGGCGTGGCCTATCGGGACGTCCACCTTGGCGCCGCGCGTTCGATGGTGGTCGACCTCACGGCCGCGGGCCTGATGAAGGGCGACCCCGACGCCGCCGTTGCGGCCGGTGCCCACGCGCTGTTTTTCCCGCACGGCCTCGGCCACATGATCGGCCTCGACGTACACGACATGGAAAACCTCGGCGAGGAGTTTGTCGGCTACGGCGCCGGATTCACGCGGAGCACGCAGTTTGGTCTCGGCTACCTCCGCCTCGCCCGCACGCTCGAACCCGGCTTCGCCCTGACGGTGGAACCCGGTCTCTATTTCATTCCAGCGCTGATCGATCAGTGGAAGGCCGACGGCACCAACGCCGCGTTTCTCAACTTTGCGGAAATCGAGAAGTTCCGCGATGCGCGGGGGTATCGCGTCGAAGACAACGTCGTGGTGACCACGGATGGCTGTCGCGTGCTCGGCCCCGCGATTCCGAAAACCGTGGCGGATGTGGAAGCCGCCTGCGCAGGCTGAACCGAAGCCCTGGGCGGACCAAACGGAGCCCAGGGGCTTCAGCCCCTGGGTCAGCCCTGTCTGACCAGGCTCCCCACATACCCACGCAGCGCGACTGCCATCACGGCATTCGCCACAAGTGCCACGGCCGTCACGGCGACCGGCAGGTCGCGCATCAGCCAGACACACAGCGCCACCGCCACGACCGCGTAGGCGTACAGCACGATGCGCCCGGCCCCTGTCACACGTCGCGGCGTGGTGTGGCGGACGACGTCCTGGGCGAACGTCGGCGAGGCCACCGGCGCCGGATCGGACATCGCGGCGCGCAGGAGTGCATCCATCCCATCCATCCCGTCCTTCAGTTCATCGTCACGCATGGATCCCCCGCTGTTGCAGCATCACGTGCAGCAGTTTGCGCGCGCGGTGCAGGTACGACTTCACGGTGTTTTCCGGTGTATCGAGCATGAGCGCGATCTCGCTCATGCTCGCCCCGAGCCAGTAGTGCAGACGTAGCGCCGATTGATAGATCTCCGGCAGTTCGTGCACACACGCCAGCACGAGCGCGTGCCGACGCGCCGCATCAAGTTGCCGGTCGGCGGATGGAGCGTCGCCCGCCCGTGTTGCGAGCACATCCGCGGGGACGTGCGGCGCGCGATAGCGCATACGCGCCTTCACATTCAGCGCGTGGTTGAACGTGATGCGATACACCCAGGTGCCAAAGGCCGCGTCGCCCCGCCAGGTCGTCAGCGCATGATGGATGCGCACGAACACCTCCTGGGCGACATCCTCGGCATCCGGCGCGAACTCCTGGCCGAGGATCGACACCACGAGCCTGAACACGCGGTCCTGGTAGCGGTGCACCAGTTGGCCAAACGCGTCCTGATCCTGATGATCGCGACAACGGATGACCAGTTGGTCGTCAGTGAAATCGGTCACGGACTGCGGCTCAGCGGGACCGGCGGTTGCCGAGACTGTTGCCCCACATCAAGCCGACACCGAACAATAACAGCGGCATGGGCAGCGGCCAGAGGGGGGTGCCGTCGAAGTTCATGCCGGTCAGCCCCATGGCCAGCATCCCACCCAACCCCATCGCGACCCATGCCACACCGTGAATGAGCAACTCCCGCGGATCCTCGGGAGCCTTCACAGGCTCAAGGGGCAACTCGGGTAGCGGGAAGCCCTTTTCCATCGCGATCAGCCGCTCCTGATGGATGATCTGCATCCGGCGCTCACGCTCCCGGCTCCGGAAATACCACCAGGCCACAAGGGCCCCCACGAGGGCCAGCACAATCAGGGCGTCAGGAAATGAATGCGTCGTGTTCATGCCTTTAAGACAAGGTCAGCCGCGATCCGGTTGCGGCGGGCGCAGTGTAGCTGAGGGGAAGCCCTCGGTATACTGATGCGATGCTCGCGGTGACCCGGGACCCACTGTCGATAGACGCGCTGACGACGGCGGTCGAGGCGGCGGTCCGTGCCCGAGGCGAGGGCTGCGGCGCGCTGGCGTCCTTCCTCGGGGTTGTACGGGCGACGCACCAGGGGCGGGCCGTCCGGTACCTGGAATACGAGGCGTTCGACGCGCTCGCCGTGAAGACCTTCGCGCAGATTCGTGATGAGGCCCTCGCCCGATGGCCCGATGCCGAACTGGCGTTGGTGCACCGGGTGGGACGCCTGGAGATCGGCGAGGCCAGCATCGCCATTGTTGCAGCCACCGCGCACCGCGCTGATGCGTTTGCGGTCTGCCGCTACGCCATCGAACGCGTGAAGCAGATCGCGCCCGTGTGGAAACACGAGTACTTCGTCGACGGCGATGCGTGGGTCGAAGGTGCCGTCGCGGACCCGGAAGACGCCGACGCCCGCGAGAAAGCGATGGCCATCGCATGCGCGTAACCGTGCGACTCTTCGCCAGGCTCCGTGAACTCGCGGGCCGCGAGGTGTGGACCACCGAGGTCCCGGCCGGCGCCACCGTGGCGGACGTGTGGGCAACCGTCACGCAGGCGCATCCTCCGCTCGCGCCGTTCGACCGCGCCGTCTCGTGCGCGGTGAACGCGAATTTTTCGCGCATGTCCTCCCCTCTGCAGGAGGGCGACGATGTCGCATTTTTGCCGCCGGTGTCCGGTGGATGATGAGAGCTGAACGCGCATGACTCCGCAAGTCCTCGACAAACTTCGTTCCCTGGAAACCCGCTACGAGTCCCTGATGCAACAGGTGTCGGACCCGGCGGTGCAGGCCGACGCGACGGCGTATCGCACACAGTCCAAGGCGCTGTTTGAAATCCAGCCGACGGTGGAGGCGTTCCGCGAATGGCTCCGCCTGGACCAGCAGGCCGCCGAAAACCGTGACCTCATGGCCGGCAGCGACGCCGAGATGGCGGCCCTCGCGAAGGAGGAACTGCCGGGTCTCGAGAAGCAGATGGAGACGCTGGAGGGTGAGCTTCGGGTGATGCTCGTCCCGCGTGATGCGAATGACGACCGCAACGTGGTGCTCGAAATCCGCGGCGGCACCGGCGGCGACGAAGCCGCGTTGTTCGCCGCGGACCTGTATCGGATGTACACCCGGTACGCCGAGCGGCAGGGGTGGAAGATCGACGTCCACACGATGAGCGAAAACGGCATCGGCGGCCTGAAGGAAGTGGTCGCGTCGATGGAAGGCAAGGGTGTGTACGGCCAGCTCAAACACGAGAGCGGCGTCCATCGTGTGCAGCGGGTGCCGGCCACCGAAGCGGCCGGGCGCATCCATACATCGACGGCCACCGTCGCGGTGCTCCCGGAAGCGGAGGAAGTCGATATTCACATCGATGCGAAGGACCTGCGCATCGATACGTTCTGTTCGAGCGGCCCCGGCGGACAGAGCGTCAACACCACGTACTCCGCGGTGCGCATCACCCACCTGCCCACCAACACTGTCGTCTCCCAGCAGGACGAAAAATCGCAGATCAAGAATCGTCAAAAGGCCATGAAGGTGCTGCGATCACGGCTCTACGAAATGGAGATGCGCAAGCAGCAGGAAGCCATCGCGAAAGAACGGCGCGGCCAGGTCGGGACGGGTGAGCGCTCTGAGAAGATTCGCACCTACAACTTCAAGGACAACCGGATCACCGACCACCGCATCAACTTCACGATGCACCAGCTCACCGACGCACTCGACGGCGACCTGACGGAACTCATCAACGAAATCAAGCAGCACGTGCAGGCCGAAAAGCTGAAGCAGGCTACCGAGTCGGAGTCGGCGTAATGCCGAGCGTCGCCGCGACCGTCGCAGCGGCCGCGGCTCGACTCTGCGCGGATGGCTTCGCGCCAGACGACGCCGACCGCGACGCCGCAGTGATTGCTCGCGGCGTGCTCGGCTGGTCGCTCGCGGACTGGCTCTCCCGTCGCCACGAAGACTCACAACCTGCGTTTATCGCCACGTTCGACGCGTTCGTGACCCGTCGCGCGACAGGCGAACCCGTGGCGTACCTGCTCGGCACGCGCGAATTCTACGGCCGAGACTTCATCGTCGAACCCGGTGTGCTGGTGCCGCGGCCAGAGACCGAACTGCTGATTGACACTGCACTCGCATGGGTTCGCACTACGGGTGCGCATGCGGTGGCAGACGTCGGTACCGGCACCGGCTGTGTGGCCGTCACGCTGACGCTTGAACATCCGAGTCTGTCGATCCTTGCGACCGATTGTTCGGCCGACGCCCTCGCCATCGCGCGACGTAACGCCGCCGCACTCGGCGCCTCGTCCATCGAGTGGCGGCTCACCGACCTCCTCGATGGGGTCCAGGGCCCCGTGGACCTGGTCGTGTCGAATCCACCGTACGTCCCCGAACGCGACCGGGAGTCACTGCAACCGGACGTGCGCGACTTCGAGCCTGCGCTCGCCCTCTTCGGCGGCCCCGACGGCCTCGATGTTGTCCGCCGCCTCATCCCCTCCGCCCACGCCCGCCTCATCCCCGGCGGCGCACTCATGATGGAGGTCGGCATCGACCAATCCCCCTCCGTCACCCACCTCCTCGAAGCCGCCGGCTTCTCCGACATCACCTGGCACCCCGACCTCCAACACATCCCCCGCGTCGTCGCCGCAAGGAAATGAGCTCGGAGGTGATTTCCGGAGAAATCACCTCCGAGCTCATTTTTTCGGGGAATAATCCTACCCATGGACTCGTGCTTGTTTTGTCGCATCGCCGCCGGTGAGATTCCGGTAACGAAGGTGCATGAAGACGATGACCTGCTCGCGTTCAGGGACATCAATCCGCAGGCGCCGATGCATGTGCTGGTGATTCCGAAGGTGCACATCGCGACGGTGAACGACCTGACGCCGGCACACGAGGCGCTGGTGGGCGCGATGGTGCGGTGCGCGGCGCAGGTCGCAAAGGACCACGGGTTCGACGCGTCGGGATACCGCACGGTGTTCAACTGCAACGCAGCCGCGGGACAGACGGTGTTTCACATCCACCTGCATGTGCTCGGCGGACGCACCCTGAGGTGGCCACCAGGCTAGAGCAGGGCTGCCAGTTGCGTGAGCGACTGGATGACGGGGATCGACTTGTCGAGGTCCGTGGCTCTGGCGTGGCGGTCGAGCAGGACGCCGCGCATGCCGATCTGGCGGGCGCCGAGAACGTCGTGGGTGAGGCTGTCTCCGACCATGACGGCCTGGTCCGGTGAGACCTGCATCAGGCCGAGGGCCTCGTGAAAGATGCGAGGGTCGGGTTTCATCACGCCGAACTCGGAGGATGAGACGGTCACGGTCATCACGCCGTCGAGATCAAAATGCCGGCCGAAGGTGCCCAGCGGCCTGTGGGAGTTGGAGATCAGTCCCATCCGAAGGCCCTGCCGCTGGAGCCCCCTGAGGGTCTCCGGCACGTCGTCGTACATCTCGAAGTGGTGGTGGTGCGCCCAGTCGTCGTAAATCTCGCGCGCGGCCACGACGACACCCGGGCCGGTGCCCCCCATCAACTCGATAATCCGGCTCGTGTATCGGACGAAGATCTCATCGTGATACCGCTGGTCGGAGGTATTGAGTACCTCGGCCGCAGCGGCCACCGCCTTCTCAAACGCGGCTTCGTCCACGGGCACCCCGTGGCGCACACACGTCTCGACATACCCTGGTCCGAGGAACCGGCGGCCGGGGCGAATCAGGGTGAAGTCGACGTCAAAGAAGACGGCCAGGGTATTCACAGCGGGTCTCAGGGTGCGCGCGAATATAGAATAGGGGTTTACATCAGCCATGCGCGACTGGAAAGACACGCTCAATCTCCCCCGGACCGACTTCCCGATGAAGGCGAACCTGCCGACGGCCGAGCCGGCAGCGATCGCCCGTTGGCAGGAGACGAAGCTGTACGACGCAGTTCGCGCCCATCGGCACGGAGCGCCCCGTTTTGTCCTGCACGATGGCCCTCCGTACGCCAACGGCGAGATCCACATCGGCCACGCGCTCAACAAGATCCTGAAGGACTTCGTCGTCAAGTCGCGATCGATGGCTGGTTTTGATGCGCCGTACGTGCCCGGATGGGACTGCCATGGTCTGCCGATCGAACTGAACGTCGAGCGTGAACTTGGTCCTGCCGCCAAGGACCGATCAATCGGCGACTTTCGTCGCGCCTGCCGCGCCTACGCGGAAAAATTCGTCACGTCCCAGCGCGCCGACTTCGAACGCCTCGGCGTGCTCGGCAACTGGGATGCGCCGTACCTCACCATGCAGTTCGGCTACCAGGCGGCGATCGTGCGCGCCCTCGGCAGGTTCGTCGAACGGGGCCTTGTCTACAAGGGCAAGAAGCCGGTGCACTGGTGCCTCCGCGACCGCACGGCTCTGGCCGAAGCGGAAGTGGAATACGACACGCACACCTCCCCGTCGATCTTCATCGAGTTCCCGCTCGCCGCCGACGACACGGTGCTCGCGGCGCAGGTCCCGGCCGTGACGGGCCGTGACGTCACGGCGCTGATCTGGACGACGACCCCGTGGACGATTCCGGCGAACCTCGCGATCGCGTTCCATCCGGACCTTGAGTATGGGGCGTTCGACTTCGACGGCCGGCTGGTGATCCTCGCCACGGAACTGGCAGACGGCGTGTCGACGCGCACCGGCCGTGCCCTCGGCGCCCCGGCCGCCACGTTCAACGGTGCGCAGCTTGAAGGCGTGCGCTTCCGCCACCCGCTGTTCGACCGCGATTCAGTCGGCGTGCTGGCGGACTACGTCACACTCGAGCAGGGCACCGGAGCCGTGCATACGGCGCCTGGTCACGGCACCGACGACTTCAACACCGGCGTGCGCTACGGCCTGCCGATCACCACGCCGATCGGCACCCACGGCCGGTTCACTGAGGACACACCGATCGTCGGCGGCCTGAAAGTCTTCGAAGCGAACCCGGTCGTCGAGGCCGCACTCGCAGAGCGCGGACGCCTGTGGCACCGCTCCGACTTCGAGCATTCGTATCCCCACTGCTGGCGCTGTCACCAACCGGTGATCTTTCTCGCCACGCCGCAGTGGTTCATCTCGATGGACGGCCTGAGAGACGACGCCACGAAGGCCTCGGATGCCACCGCGTGGCATCCGTCATGGGGTCGCGAACGGATGACGGGCATGTTTGCGTCGCGCCCCGACTGGTGCATCTCGCGTCAGCGCGCCTGGGGTGTGCCGATTCCGGCGGTCACGTGCACGGGGTGTGGCCACTCGCATCTCACCCCTGCACTGGTCGAACGGGCAGCCGCGGTATTTGAGCGCGACAATGCGGACGCGTGGTACGACGCCCCGCTCGAGACGTTTGTCCCGGCTGACTTCCGCTGCGACAGCTGCGGCGGCTCGTCCTTTGAGCGGGAGCGCGACATTCTCGACGTGTGGTTCGACTCAGGGTCGAGCCACGAGGCGGTGCTGGCCCAACGGCCGGAGCTCCGCTGGCCGGCGGACCTCTATCTCGAGGGAACCGATCAATATCGCGGCTGGTTCCAGTCATCGCTTCTGGTCGGCGTCGGCACCCGCGGACGCGCACCGTACGACGGCGTGCTCACCCACGGCTTCGTGGTCGATACCCACGGACGCAAGATGTCGAAGTCGATCGGCAACGTGATCGCGCCGCAGCAGATCATCAAGGAGAGCGGCGCTGACGTGCTGCGCCTCTGGGTCGCGATGGTGGACTACCGCGACGAAATTCGGCTCGGCAAGGAAGTGCTCGCGCGCACGGTGGAGGCGTACCGGAAGATCCGCAACACGTTCCGCTACCTGCTGTCGAACCTGTACGACTTCGATCCGGCCGTGCACCAGGTGCCTCATGCGCAGATGCACAGCGCAGATCGGCACATCCTGTCGCGGTACACGCGTCTTGAGCGGACGGTGCGGGCCGAATACGACGCGTACGACTTCCAGGCGCTGGCACACGCGGTCAACGAATTTGTGACCGTCGAACTCAGCGCCCTGTACCTGGACGTCTCGAAGGATCGCCTCTACACGTTCCGCGCCGATTCCCCGGAACGCCGATCCGCGCAGACGACGCTGTATGTACTCGCCGACGGTCTCGCGCGCCTGCTCGCGCCGATCCTGTCGATGACGGCCGACGAAATCTGGTCGCGACTGCCCGGCACACGCGAAGCCTCCGTGCACCTCGCGGACTTCCCGAGCAGCCCTCAGTCGTGGATCGACGAGTCCCTGGATGCGCACTGGGACGCCCTCTCGGACGTCCGGCGCACGGTGAACGAAGCGCTCGAACGGGCGCGCGCGGAGAAGACCATCGGCGCGCCTCTCACCGCGCACGTGACGCTCACGGCCGGAGGCGATCTCCATCGGCTGCTCACAGGCGCTGAAGCCGACCTGCCGATGTTGTGCATCGTCTCGGCGGTCACGTTGCGTGAATCCGCCGACAGCCCGCTCGTCGTCGAGGTCGCTCATGCCTCTGGTGACAAGTGCCCCCGCTGCTGGCGCTTCGTCCCGGCGCTGACCGGTGGTGGCGACGATGCGGTGTGTGACCGGTGCGCGGATGCGCTGGAACCCGTCGCATGATGGCGCGTCTGCCGGGTCTGCTGTGGGTGGTCCTCACACTGGTGCTCCTCGATCAGGTCACCAAGGTGTGGGTGCACGCGACGCTTGGGCTCTACGAGAGCATGACGGTCATTCCGGGCCTGATCGACCTCGTGCATGTCCGCAACGAGGGCGTAGCGTTCGGGTTGCTCAACAACCTGGACCTGCCGTACAAGCCGGTCCTCACGACGGGCCTCGCCAGTCTCGCCCTGGTGGGCATGGTGTTCTATTACCGGCAGCTGCAGCCGCATGAACGCATTGCGCGGCTGGGCGTGGCGTTCATCGCCGGCGGCGCCATCGGCAATCTGATCGACCGCGTGCGGCAGGGATACGTCCTCGACTTTGTGGACGTCTACTGGGGCACGTGGCACTTCTGGGCTTTTAATGTCGCCGATGCGGCGATCAACGTCGGTGCGATTCTGGTTTTTGCAGACCTTCTGCTGGTGAAACGTCATGTACCCGATTCTGTTTAATGTTGGCGACTGGCCTGTCTACTCCTACGGGGTGCTGCTCGCAGCGGCCTACCTGATCGGCCTGCAGCTCGCGGTGGTGCGCGCGCGCAAGGCGGGGGTGGATCCGGCGCGAGTCATGGACCTCGGCATCTACCTCATCATCGCGGCGCTCGTTGGCGCGAAGCTGATGCTCATCGCCGTGGACTGGGACTACTTCCGTCAGCAGCCGCGTGAACTGCTCTCACTCGTGCGGGCGGGCGGCGTCTTCTACGGCGGCCTCATCGGCGCCGTCCTGGTCGGTCTGGTGCTGGTGCGACGGTACAAACTCAACGTCTGGGCCACCGGCGACCTCATGGCTCCAGGCATCGCCCTCGGGCACGTCGTGGGCCGCTTCGGCTGCCTGCTGGCCGGCTGTTGTTACGGCCGTCCCACGGATGCGGCCTGGGGCATCACATTCACCAATCCGATCGCGAACGCGAACGTCGGCACGCCGCTGAATCTTCCGCTCCACCCGACGCAGCTGTACGACGCGGGTGCGGAACTCCTGATTCTCGGTGTGCTGCTGCTGACCGAGCGCAAGGGCAAGCCGTTTGCCGGCCGCACGTTCTGGCTCTACATCGGCCTCTACGCCATTTCGCGGTTCATCATCGAGTATTTCCGTGGCGACATTCAGCGCGGATCGATCGGCGACATGTCGACCTCCCAGTTTGTGTCCCTGCTGCTCGTGCCGACCGCGCTTCTGATGTTGTGGTACCTCAAGCGGCAGCCGCAGCCGACGGCGGCCTGACACGATGTCCGGACTGACGAGACTTGTCGCCGAGCCGGCCGACGCCGGGCTGCGACTCGATCAGTTCATCACCTCGCGCCTGCCAGGCATCTCGCGATCGCAGGTCCAGCGCCTGCTGCGCGACGGCCGCGTCACCTCCGAGCCCCACCCCGCGAAGCCCGGCCTCGTCGTGACCGAAGGCTTGCGCGTCGACGTCGACGTGCCTCCTCCCATGCCGGCCACACCAGGAGCCGAAGACCTCCCCATCGAGATCCTGTACGACGATGAGGACCTGGTGGTGATCAATAAACCCGCCGGGATGGTGGTGCACCCGGCCGCAGGTCATGCACATGGCACGCTGGTCAATGCCCTGCTCCATCACGTGAAGGGCCTCTCCGGCATCGGCGGCACCGAGCGGCCCGGCATCGTGCACCGCCTGGACCGCGGCACCTCGGGCATCATGGTCATCGCGAAACACGACACCGCGCACCGGAACCTGTCCGCGCAGTTTCACGACCGCGTGGTGCGCAAGGAATATCAGGCCGTGGTGTGGGGCACCCCGGAAAGAGGCACGCGGTATGACAACCCGATCGGCCGCGACCCCAACAATCGCAAACGGATGTCGAGCCGTGCGAAGGGCGGACGGTCGGCGTTGACGGACGTGGTCAGCGTGGAAGTGCTTCGCGGCGTGTCGTTCGTCACGTTGGTGATCGGGACCGGACGCACGCACCAGATCCGTGTGCACCTCGCGGAGGCGAATCATCCCCTCGTCGGCGACGAGCTGTACGGCGGCGTACGCAAACGCCTCCCCACACACCTCGCCTCACTCGCCAAACTCACCCGGCCGTTCCTGCATGCCGCGCGATTGTCGTTTGCGCATCCGCGTGACGGTCGCACGATGGATTTCAGAGCGGACCTTCCGGCGGATTTGGCGCGCGTACTGAAAGCGCTTCGGCAGGCCAACAAGAGGAGCTGACGTGGCGGCAGAGGTGATGTTCACGGGGCGCGTGATTCGCGTTGAACGCGAGGCGGTCGTCCTGCCCAACGGCCGGACGACCACCATTGAGGCGGTCCGGCATCGCGGCTCTGTTGTGATCCTCGCACAGCCGTCGCCCGACACGGTGATTCTGATCCGCCAGTACCGTCCGGTGATCGATCGCTGGATCTGGGAGCTTCCCGCGGGCAGCCTCGACCCTGGTGAGGCGCCGGACGCAGCCGCGGTGCGCGAGTGTGAGGAGGAAACCGGCCAGTCGCCGCAGCGGGTCACCCTGCTCGCATCGTGGTACCCGACGCCCGGCTTCTGCGACGAGATCATGCACTTCTACCGGTGCGAGTCACTGGTGCCCCCACCGGGCCCGGTGCATCAGGATGAGGACGAACAGATCGAGCCTGCTGTCGTCACGCTGGACACGTTCGCCGAGATGATTCGCAACGGACGTGTCGCCGATATCAAGACGGTCGTCGGTCTGCAGTTGCTCAGACCAGCGTCAGTGACTGGCGCGTCGTCGCCGGCGTAAGCGCGAGCGCGAGCACTTCATCCACTTCGGTCACAAAGTGCACCGTGAGCCCGCGACGAATTTCGTCGGTGAGGTCCTCGCGCACGTTGGTCTCGTTCTGCTTCGGCAGAATGACCGTATGGATGCCATGGCGGCGGGCGGCGAGCACTTTTTCCTTGATGCCGCCGACCGGCAACACGCGGCCTGACAACGTCACTTCGCCAGTCATCGCCAAATCACCACGCACCGGACGGCCTGACAACGCCGAGGCCAATGCCACCACCATCGTGACGCCAGCAGAGGGGCCATCCTTGGGGATGGCGCCGGAGGGGACGTGCAGATGGATCTCGGCGTCCTTGTAGAACTGCGGATCGACATTGTACATCGCGGCATGCGCGCGGAACCATGACAACGCGATGCGCGCCGACTCCTTCATCACATCGCCGAGGGACCCCGTCAACGTCAACTGGCTGCCGCCGACCATCCGGGAGGCTTCGATGAGGAGGACGTCGCCGCCCACCGGGGTCCAGGCCAGGCCGATCGCCACACCGGGATCCTGCGCGCGATTGGCGAGCGCCTCATCGAGGTGACGAGGCGCCCCAAGGAAGTCCTCAACCAGGGCGACGGTGATGGTGACCGGGGCCTCGTCGCCTTCCGCCCGACGCCGCGCCACCTTCCGGCAGACGGAACCGATCTCGCGCTCCAGATTGCGCACGCCAGCTTCGCGCGTGTAGCCGCGAATGATCGCCGACAGCGAGTCGTCGGTGAAAAGGATCTGCTCCGAGGTCAAGCCGTGATTGGTGACCTGCCGGGCGACCAGGTGATCCTTCGCGATCGCCAGTTTTTCCCGCTCGGTGTATCCCGCGAGATCGATCACTTCCATGCGATCGCGCAGCGGAGCCGGAATGGTATCCAGCACGTTCGCGGTCGTGATGAACAACACCTCGGACAAATCGAATGGCACGTCGAGATAGTGATCGCGGAACGCGTTATTCTGCTCGGGGTCGAGGACCTCGAGCAGGGCCGACGCCGGATCCCCCCTGAAGTCGTGCCCCAGCTTGTCGATTTCGTCGAGGATGAACACCGGGTTCCGGACGCCGGCGCGCCGCAGGCCCTGAATGATTTGCCCCGGCAACGCGCCGATGTACGTGCGGCGATGTCCGCGAATCTCGGCTTCATCGCGCATGCCCCCCAGCGAGACGCGCACAAACTTCCGTCCGATGGAATTCGCGATGGAGCGGGCCAGCGAGGTCTTGCCCACGCCGGGAGGGCCGGCGAAGCAGAGGATCGGCCCCTTCACGTCCGGCTTCAGCTTGCGGACGGCCAGATATTCGAGGATGCGATCCTTCACGCGCTCCAACCCGGAGTGGTCGGTGTCGAGCGTGGCCTTGGTGTGCGCGAGGTTGATGGACTCCTCACTGCGCGCGGTCCATGGCACGGTGACCAGCCAGTCGATGTACGTGCGCGCCACCGTGTATTCGGCAGCGGCCGGCGGCATCTTCGACAAACGGTCCAGCTCGCGTTTGGCGTCCTTCTTCACCTCGTCCGGCATGCCGGCGGCTTCGATCTTTTCGGCCAGCTCGTCGATCTCCTTCGCCTGATCGTCGCCTTCGCCCAGCTCACGCTGAATCGCCTTCATCTGCTCGCGCAGGAAATACTCGCGCTGGTTCTTCCCGACTTCCGACTCCACCTGCGACTGAATCTTGGAGCCCACCTCAAGGACTTCCAGTTCCTTCGTCAGGACACGATTCAGCCGATCCATGCGTTCACGCACGTCGGCAGTTTCCAGAAGTTCCTGTTTGCCGACGGTGGGAACGGTGCTCAGACTCGACGCAATAAAATCGGCAAGACGTCCCGGCTCCACGATGTTGGAGACCAGCGTGGACAAATCCTCCGACAGCACCGGGGACAACTCGACAATGTGCTGGAAGTTGGTGCGGATGTTCCGCACGAGCGCATCGATTTCGACGTTCCCGGCTTCCGCGACGATGTCCGGCAGTTCGGTGATGCGGCCACGCAGGTACGGCGTCCGTGCGGTGACCTCGTCGAGCCGGATGCGGTGCAGGCCCTGGACGATCAGGCGCAGGCTGCCGTCCGGCAGCTTGAACATCTTGTGGATGTGCGCAAACGTGCCGACGGGAAACAACGTGTCCTGCTCGGGCTCTTCATCACTGGCATTGCGCTGCGTGAACACGGCAATCTGCTTGTCGCCCGCGATCGCATCGTCGATGAGCGTGACGGAGCTTTCGCGCGCCACGGCGAGCGGCATGAACGCGTTGGGAAACAACACCGTGTCCCGAAGCGGCAGGATCGGCAGTTCCGCCGGTACCTTGTCAGTCATGACCATCCACCTTCACTTCCGTCAGCACAAAAAGCACAGGCCCCGCCTTTCGGCGGAGCCTGTGAAGAAACACGCCGGGCCCAGAAGCCTTAGTTCATATCGAGCATCAAGCCCGACGACCGGCGATGTGTGAGCCGCTTGCGGCGTTCCGCCACTTCGCGAGCCTCTTCGCAATCCTTGCAACGGACCGCGAACGGGAGCGCCCGGAGGCGGCGTTCGGAGATTTCGTCGCCGCACTCGAAACAATCGCCGAACTGGCCACTTTCGAGCCGCGCGAGCGCCTCCTCGATCCGATGGAGCGTTTCCGACTTCATCTGGATCAGGGCAAATTCGATATCGTCCTGGATGTCGGCTTCTGAGGTTTCAGCAGCATCCAGCACACCCTTCCCATCGGCGGCCCCGCCTTCGGCGCGAACGTCACGCATTTTCTCCTGCACCTGCGCAAGAATTTCACGCCGACGCTCTTCGAGAATCCGCTTCAGTTCGACATATCGCTGCCTGGTCGAATCCGTCTTTGTGGCCTTTCCGGCCGCCTTCCGTGGGATTGTTTGTGCCTTCATGATTGCTCCCTTCTCCTCCGCTACCGCTCTGTGCAGGCCTTTAGCTTGCAAACAAAATGCCAATCGTAGCTCAATCCTCGGCTCCCGGTAAAGTCCCCGAACTGTCCTCGCCTTCCCTACGGGTTCCGGCGCCCACTGGATGCCGAGGCGATGGTGCGGCTTCGATGTAACTACAAGGACAAGAAAGAGTTACATCTTGCGCCCTAGTAGAGGACTTATTAGGTCCGCCTTGGGTTGCTCCGTTAGACGGAAGGAGGGGGGCGGCGGTTCTCCGAATAAGTGGACACAATTTGTCACCGGGTCGTGACGGGCTGTCGCGTAACTACTGCTATACTCTCCGGTTTGGAGAATGAGTTTTATGGCCAAGCAATGTGAAGTCTGTGGCAAGAAGCCTGTGATGGGTCGTCAGGCGAGCCATGCCAACAACGTGACCGCCCGCCGGTTTGAACCCAACCTGCAGTCGGTGCGTGCGGTCGTCAACGGCGCAACCCGCCGTGTGCGCGTCTGCACCCGCTGCATCCGGTCGAACAAGGTCGTCAAGGCGGCGTAACGCCAGCGATGGCCACCCCGCTCGTCGAGATTTCGACCTCGGAAGCTCCCGCCGCGATCGGCCCGTACAGTCAGGCTATCAAGGTGGGCGATTTCCTGTATTGCTCTGGGCAGATTCCGCTCGACCCCACGACCGGGACCATTACGGAGGGTGGCATTACGGCGCAGACCCACCAAGTCCTGCAGAACCTCGGGGCGGTCCTGCGCGCTGCGGGTGCGTCGTACGACCGCGTGGTCAAGACCACCGTGTATCTGGCCGACATGGGGGATTTTGCCGAAGTGAATGAGGTCTACGCCGGGTATTTTTCCGCCCCAGCCCCAGCCCGCGCTACCATCCAGGCGGCGGCCCTTCCCAAGAACGTCCGCGTCGAGATCGACGTGGTTGCTTACTTGAAATGAGCTCGGAGGCGATTCTTTCGTCTCCGAAACCGATCCGTGGCTTGAAACCGACCTCGATCGAGCTTGGGACGAAAGAATCGCCTCCGAGCTCATTTGGATTAGCGGCTCGACCGCTCCACCGCCAGCACCCCATCAATTCCTTTCAGCGCCTTGACCACGCGGTCGAGGTGTTTCACATCGGTGATTTCCACCGTCATGCGGATGGACCCTCCGCCGTCGGCGTCCGACGTCGCCTCGACGTCGCGAATGTTGGTGTTGATGCCGGCGATGCGGGTGCTGACGTCCGCGAGAATGCCGCGGCGATCGGCCACGTGGATCTTCAGCCGCACCACATACGGCGCAGCGTCGCCACCTTTGTCCCACTCCACCTCAATACGGCGCTCGGGGTCGTAGAGCAGGTTCACGACGTTTGAACAGGTGGCGGCGTGCACGGACACACCCTTGCCGCGCGTCACGTAGCCGACAATGCGCTCGCCGCGAATCGGGTTGCAGCATCGTGCACGAAACACCATCAGATCATCAATACCCTTGACCGTGATCTTCGCATCGCCAGTCCCCAGCACACGCTTGACGACACTCGCGATGGCGCCGTCCGGCGGATGCTCACGCAGAGCGTCCTGGCCGACGAGTTTGGTGAGCACCGCGCGAACGGTCAGTTTGCCGTAGCCGATCGCCGCGTAGAGGTCGTCGACCCGTTGGGCCCCGAAGTCGAGACCGGCCTTCACGAGGGCCTCGGGTTCCACGAGCACCTTGTCGATGTTGAACCGGCGCACATCCTTGTCGAACAGACGTTTGCCCAGGTCAATGCTGCGCGCCTTCTCCTGCGTCTGGATGAAGTGCTTGATCTTGTTGCGCGCCCGCGACGTCTGCACAAACGTGAGCCAGTCGCGGCTCGGCGTATGGCCGGCCTGCGTGAGGATTTCGACGATGTCGCCGTTGGAGAGCCGGGTGCGCAGCGGCACCATGCGCCCGTTGATGCGCGCCCCCACACACTGGTGACCGACGTCTGTGTGGACCGAATACGCAAAATCCACGGGCGTCGCGCCCTGCGGCAGCGACTTGACCTCGCCCTTCGGCGTGAAAATGTAGACCTCGTCCGGATACAGCTCGACGCGCAGGTTCTGCAGGAACTCGGCCGGATCACGGACGTCCTGCTGCGACTCAAGCAGCTGCCGCAGCCACGTGAAGTACTGTTCGTCGCGCTCGGCGCCGACGCGACCTTCCTTGTATTTCCAGTGGGCCGCAATGCCCTCCTCCGCCACGTGATGCATTTCCTCTGTGCGGATCTGCACCTCAAACGGCGTGCCCTTCGCGCTGACCACCGAGGTGTGCAGCGACTGGTAGCCGTTGGGGCGCGGCATGGCGATGAAATCCTTGAAGCGGCCCGTCACCGGCGACCACGTCTGGTGAATGATGCCGAGAATGCTGTAGCAGTCCTTGACCGCGTGCGTCACGATCCGCAGGGCAATGAAGTCGTACACCTGTTCGAGCCCGGCGTTGCGGCGCTTCAGTTTCTGGTGGATCGACCAGAGACGCTTGATGCGGCCGTCGATCGACACCACGGGAATCTGCACGTCCGCCAGCTTGGCTGCCAGCATGACCCGCAGCTCCTCCATCAGCACCTCGGAGGCCTTGCGGCGTGACTCCACCTCGGTGCGAAGCTTCTGATAGGCCTGCGGCTCCAGGTGCCGGAACGCCAGCTCCTCGAGCTCGTTTTTCACCTTGCTCATGCCCAGCCGGTTGGCGATGGGCGCGTAGATGTCCCGGGTCTCCTGGGCGATGCGGACCCGCCGGTCCTCCGGAAGGTGGTGCAGTGTCCGCATGTTGTGGAGCCGGTCCGCCAGCTTCACCATAATCACCCGGACGTCGTCGACCATGGCCAGGAGCATTTTGCGGAAGCTTTCGGCCTGGCGTTCCTCACTGGAGGCGAACGGGAGGCCGGACAGCTTGGTGACGCCCTCGACCACGTGGGCGACCTCCTGACCGAACAATTCTCGAATCTTCTCGATGGAATTCGGGGTGTCCTCGACGATGTCGTGGAGCAGGCCGGCGGCGACGGCGACGACGTCCAGGCGCTGATCGGCCAGCAAATCAGCCACTTCCAGCGGATGCACCAGATACGGCTCCCCCGATCGACGGACCTGTCCTTTGTGCTCGTAGGCCGAGAACACGTACGCCCGGCGGAGCAGTTCGGTGTCGGCGTCCGGATTGGACGTCCGCACCTTGTCGATGAGGTCTTCGAACCGAATCATTCTCGTGGTGTCTAACCGAAATAAGGATACCCTTACGAGCCTTGACGGTCGTTTTGGGGGTTCACTATACTGGCGGGGTTTCGGCCACAGTTTCGCCCTGATTTGAGGAGCCACATGCAGTCTCGATTCACCTCGCTTCGCGTTTTTGTCCTGGTGCTCCTGGTGGGCGTGTCCGCCTCCGCCTGCGGCAAGTATTCGATCGGCAACCTCCGGATGCTGATGTCCTTCAAGGAAGGCAACGTCCTTTATGGCAAGGCCGACTTCACGAAGGCCGCCCAGTCCTACGAAGAAGCCGTGAAGCACAATCCCGACTTCGGGATCGTGTATTTCTTCCTCGCCAACTCCTACGACAACCTCTCGACGAAGTCCTCGGGAGACGCTCGGGAGGAACTGCTCCAGAAGGCGGTCGACAACTACAACAAGGCCATCACGGTCATCAAGGACGAGGAACCGTCCGGGGCACAGATCCGCAAGTTGTCCTATGAATACCTGATTGCCGCCTACGGGCCGGACAAGCTCAACGACTTCACACATGCCGAGCCCATCGCGAAGAAGCTGATTGAGATGGAACCCAGCGAACCGAGCAACTACCGGACGATGGGTGACCTCTACGAGAAGCAGGGCATGTACGAAGAAGCCGAGGCCTACTTCCTGAAGAGCGTGGAAGTGCGTCCGACCGACGCGCTGGGCTTCAGCGTGCTGGCCGGCTACTACAACCGCCAGGGCAACTTCGAGAAGACGATGGAAGCGTGGGAAAACCGGGCCAAGGCCGAGCCGAACAACCCGGAAGCGCACCACACCATCGCGCACTGGCTCTGGGAAAAGGCGTTCAAGGACTACACCATCACCAATGCCCAGAAGCGTGCCTTCATCGAGCGCGCCCTGGCTGCCGAAGACACGGCCTTGGGACTGCATGCCGACTACGTCGAGGCTCTGACCTACAAGAACATCCTGCTCCGCATGAAGGCCGGCATGGAGCGCGACCGCAAAGTCATCGACGCCTTGATCGCCGAGGCTGACCGGCTCCGTAATCGCGCCATGGAGCTCTCCAAGGCCCAGGCAGCGGGCGGCGGCATCTAGCCCCTCCCCGGTCAGTCGACCCTCTCAAAACGCGCCCAGGGGCCTCCCTGGGCGCGTTTTGTTTTAGGGGGGTAACGTCGGGCGCGCTGCACTTGAGCGCGCCGCGGTTATTGCAGGTCCAGGGTCCGGGGTCCAGGGTATGGGTCCTCGCAGGGCCGCCTGGGTTTGAGGCGGCCTTTGCCGGTCAACCAGGTCCAGGTGTCCGTGGCTCGCACGTGCCGGAAGGCCCCTGGGACCTGTAACCCCAGGGCCCCGAACCCCTGCCCCTGGACCTGCAATGGCCGCCTCAAACCCAGGCGGCCCTACGAGGAGTCCCCCCAATAAAAAAGCGCGCTCAGGATGAACCTGAGCGCGCTCGGAGAGCCGACCTGAAGGGGTGGGCTGTGTGCTTAATTGCCGCCGGCGGCGGACTGCCGCATGCCGTCGGTGACGATCCCGACCTTGGTCACCCCGGCGCCGGAGGCGGCGTCGATGATGTTGACGATCTCGCCGTAGCGGACGGAGCCGTCACCAATGATGAAGACCGTCTTCTCGTTCCTGGTCTCGAACAGGACCCGCAGGTGCTCCTGCAGCCCGGCAATGTTGACCTCGGTCTTGTTCACGGTCAGGCGTCGGTCGGCGGTGTAGTCGATGACGATCTGCCCGAGGACCTCGGCCGCTTTCGACGACTTGTTGACCTCAAGCGGCAGGTTGATGTCCTGCCCCTTCTGGGTCAGCGGCAAGGCGGCGATGAAGATGACCAGGAGCACGAGCAGGACGTCGATGAGCGGCGTCATGTTCATGTCCGATGACGCCTGCGCCACCGAGACCTTGACGTTCTCTTCCGCGCCATGGTGCTTGTGTGCGTGCGCCATCAGTTCCCGCCTCCCTGGGCCACGTTGCCCCCGCGCTCTTCGGTAATCAAGCCGACGCTCTCGATGCCGGCGCCGCGCAGCGCGTCCATCATCTTCATGATGGACGAGTACGGGGCATTCTGGTCGCCCTTGAGGTAGACGACCTTGTCGGCTTTGGACTCAAGGGAGGCCTTGAGCCGTTCGATCGCCTCGACCTCATTGACCGGCAGGGCATTGACGTAGAGCTGGCTCTGCGCGTCGATATGCACGACTGTCTGATCCGCCGTGTCCGGCTTGTCGCCGGAATTGTCGGCTTCAGGCAACGCGACATCGACGCCCTTCTGCATCATCGGCGCGATCAACATCACGATGATGAGCAGCACCAACATGACGTCGACCAGCGGCGTCACGTTGATATCTGATGTGGGGCCGCCCTTGGCGCCCCCGGTGGACATCGACATGTCAGACTCCCTTGTCGCGTACTACGCGGTCTTCTTGATGAAGTAGTCCACGAGCTCCGACGACGAGTTATCCATCTCGACGTTGAAGTACTCGAGGCGCCCGGTGAAGTAGTTGTAGAGCATGACGGCGGGGATGGCCACGAAGAGGCCGAGCGCCGTCTTGATGAGCGCTTCCGAGATACCGGCCGAGACGGCGCCGAGACCCGCCGAGCCCGTCGCACCGATGCCGTGGAAGGCGTTGATGACGCCGATGACCGTGCCGAGCAGGCCGATGAACGGCGCGGTCGCGCCGATCGTCGCCAGCGCGGGAATGCCCTTCTTGAGGTCATTCGCGGTCAGGGCCGTGGCACGCTGAATGGCGCGGCGCACCGTGTCGACCACGTCTTCGCGGCTCAGCGTGGCGCCGGAGTCCATCTGGAACTGGTACTCCTGGAGACCCGCAAGGACGACCTTGGCGAGATGGCTGTACTGGTAGGTCTTGGACTGCGAGACCGCGAGGGCGTCCTTCAGACGGCCTTCCTTCAGGTGCTTCGCCACCTGGGGCGCATACAGCTTGGACTGCGATTGCGCCATCTTGAAGGTGTAGTACCGCTCGATGGACACACCCACCGACCACATCGACATGAAGACCAACACAAACGCGAGGGCCTTGGTTGTCGTGCCCATCGAGTTCCACATTGCGATTAGATCCATCCCGCCATCCATGAACAGCCTCCGAAACTCTCTCTACGTGAATTAAAACAAACGAACTGTGAACACCACGAAACGTCGAACCGAACTGATACCTACTGCAGCGTGAAATTGACGGTGACCGTCATGATGACCGGCACCTTCTGGCCATTCAGCTCGGTCGGCGTGAACCGCCACTGGCGGACCGCTTCAAGCGCGGCCTGATCCAGGAGCGCCACCGGCCGAATCACGCGCGCGTCCGTCACCGTGCCATCGACGCCAATGGTGGCTTCGATGATGACAATGCCCTGCACTCGCGCCGACTGCGCGATGGGCGGATAAATCGGACGCACGTCCCTGATCTTTTTCGGTTCCTTGATCTGACCACCAACACGCACCGGCTGTGCGGGCGGCGGGGGTGGCGGCGCGGGAATACCACCCACCACACCACCCACGGCACCGCCGGGGATGCCGCCGGCGACACCACCGACCACACCGATCGAACCGGCGGCCGGACGAGGCGGCGGTTCAGGCGTCACTTCCTTCGGGGCCTCAATCGGCGCGGCGACCGGATTGACATCCGGCGTCGGCGTCGGCGGCGTCGGAGCCGCGGGAGGCGGAGGCGGCGGAGGGGGCGGCGGCGGAGGCGGCGGCAACGCCACAAACGCCATCACCGACTGCGGCGTCGGCAACACGTCAGATGCCAACAGCGGAATCACGATCATTCCAGCCAGAATCAGCGTGTGCACCAGAATCGACAGCGGCACGGTGTACCACTGCTTGGTTCCAAGTCTGACCTTGGGGTCACTCACGTCGCCGAACATTTGACCTGGCACGAATACCTCCTGCCTTGCACTTTCTTCAATGACCTAACGAAGGCCGGGATTATAGTCACCCGCGAAAAACGGTGTCAACAAACGGACGCCGGATTTGGCGGCTTACCGGGTTAGACACCAGTTCCAGAAAAATGGCTCGGCGGCGTCGGACCGCTCTGAACCCGCCCCACCAACCCCATCCCGCCGGTCAAAAACACCCGGATGCCCTGCTCCACGGTGAGGTCCGGATACTGCACCCGCTCCGCCGGACACACCACAACATCCCCCAGATACAGGTGGTTGGTCGGCACGTACACCGCGGCAAACGCTTCGGGCCCCTGGCCCCGGTCGAGAAAAAACTCCCGTGTCAGGAACCCCAGCAGAAATCCGCGCGACGGGTCCTCGATCATCACCACCCGCTTGAATCCAGACTCGTTGTCTGGGGAAAACGCGAGGATCAGCTGCTTTACCGGAGCGTAAATCGTGCGAAACACCGGCACGTGCATGAGAATCTGCTCACCCCGGCCCAGAATCCGCCGGCCAATCACGTTGGTGGCCACCGCCCCGATGAGCAGGACCAGCGCCAGCGTGGTGACCACACCCAGCCCCGGCACGTGTGTGCCGGTCCACCGCACCCAGAACCCCTCCGTCAGGCCATCCACCACACGGAACATCCACAGCAGGGCCGCCACGCTGACAACCAGCGGCACGGTCACAAAAAAGCCGGTGATGAACGATCGGCGGAGCGAGGACATGGGGGACCCGAGCATTTTACAACGAGTACAACGAGTAGAACAGCAGCGCGGCAATCACGAGTCGATACCAGGCAAACACATCGAGGCGATGGCTCACCAGGTATTTCAGCAGGAAGTTCACCGTCAGGTACCCGACCGCCGCCGAGCTGAGAAATCCGACGGCAAACAGCTGCAGGTCGTGCGGCAACAGTTCCACTTCCCGCATGTCGAGCGCCTTCTTGAGCCCGGCGCCGCCTATCGCCGGCACACTCATGAGAAACGCAAACCTTGCGGCCGCCAGCCGATTCAGGCCTAGCAGCATCCCGGCCGTGATGGTCGCGCCCGACCGAGACACCCCGGGAAACAACGCGCAGACCTGCGCGACGCCAATGAGCACCGCGCCGGTCATCGTCAAGGTGGCTTCCGTGCCCGTACGCGGCCCAAGGCGCTCAACGAGGAATAGGAGGCCCGCGCCGATGATCAACGTGACGGCGATCACGTTGGGATCACGGAACGTTTCGAACCACGACTCAAGCGTCAGCCCCGCAATAACCACGGGACCGGTAGCGGCGATGATGAGCCAGATGCGGCGGCCATCAGGACCCGGTGTGGCGGAAAACGCGAACGGCACCGCGCGAACCATCGCGAAAATATCGGCGCGGAAGAACCACAGCACCGCCGCGAGCGTGCCGAGGTGGCAGGCCAGGTCAAACGGGAGACCCAGCGCGCCCGCGTCCCATCCCAGCGCCCATCGCGCCAGGATCAGGTGGCCGGAACTCGAGACGGGCAGGAACTCCGTGAGGCCCTGCACCACCCCGAGGACAGCCGCGTCAAACAGTGACACCGACTAGGACTGGGCCTTCACCCTGGCCCGCGCGGCACTGCCGGCCGTCGGCGCGGGTTTCGTCAGCAACAGCGCAATGGCCGCCGCGATGAACACGGTGGAATACGTGCCGCTGACAATGCCGACCAGCAGCGTGAACGCGAAGCCTTCAAGCGCCTCGCCGCCATACAGGTACAGCCCGGCCACCGCCAGGAACGTGGTGCCGGCCGTGATGACCGTGCGCGACAACGTCTGGTTGACCGAGGTGTTCACCAGCGGCTCCAGCGCATCCTTGCGCATCACCCGGGCGTTCTCCCGGACGCGGTCGAAGATGACAATGGTGTCGTTGACCGAGTAGCCCGTCATCGTGAGCAGCGCGGCAATGATGTTCAGCGTCAGTTCGTAGCCGAACCAGTTCAGGAACACCAGACAGATGACCACGTCGTGCAGCGTCGCCACGATCGCGCCGGCGGCGAACGTGAACCGGAACCGCAGGCCGATGTAGATCATGATGCCGGCCAGGGCGGTCAACGTCGCATAGATGCCCTTCTGCCGCAGGTCTTCACCGATGGTCGGACCGACGATGTCGGTGCGCTCCGGCGTGAACGTGCCGATGTTCGCCGCGCGAATCAAATTCAGCACGGAGTCGGCGGCATCGTCGAGCGTCTGGCCCGATTCCACCTCCAGCGCCTGCGGGAGGCGAATCAGCACCATGTTGTCGCCGGCGTTGCCGTACCGCTGCACCGACTTGTCGCCGGGCAGCGAAGCCAGAGCGCCACGCACCGCGTCTTCGGTGACCGGCTGGGCAAACCGCAGCACCAGTTCCGTGCCGCCGGTGAAGTCGATCCCGAGCTTCGGACCGCCCTGCGCCACGATCTGCCCGAGGCCCGCCACGATGACCACGGTGGAGAGCACGATGGCGTGCCAGCGCCACTTGATGAAGTTGATGTTGGTCTTGCCGAGAATCTGCATGGGGGTTCCGGGGTTAGATGCTCAGCCGCGCCGTGCCCGGCTTCCGCGACAGCGAAAGCTCGAACAGGGTCCGCGACGCGAACACGGCGGTGAACACGTTGGAGATGAGACCGAAGAACAGGGTGGTGGCAAAGCCGCGCACGGGGCCGGTGCCGAACTGGAAGAGGAACGCGGCCGCGATGAGCGACGCAATGTGCGTATCGAGAATCGTCACGAACACGCGATCAAACCCGGCAGCCACGGCCTGCCGTGCGCCCTTGCCATTGGCCATTTCCTCCCGGATGCGCTCAAAAATGAGCACGTTGGAGTCGACGCCCATGCCGATGGTGAGGATGAAGCCGGCGATGCCGGGCAACGTCAACACGGCACCGACGTACGCCATGAAGCCGAGCAGGATCATCAGGTTGAGTGAAATGGTGATGACCGCATTGATGCCGGCGAGTTTGTAGTACGCCAGCATGAACAACGCGACCAGCACGAGGCCGGCCAGCGACGCCTGCACACCGGCGTCGATCGAATCCTGTCCGAGGCTCGGGCCGACGGACTGTTCGTACTGCGGGGTGAGCGACGCGGGCAGCGCGCCCGACCGCAGCACCATCGAGAGGTCCGTGACCTCGCGCTGCGTGAAGGTGCCGGTGATCTGCCCCTCGTTCGAAATGCGGCCTTCAATGACCGGCGCGGACTCGACGCGGTTGTCGAGAATGATCGCCAGCTGTCTGCCGATGTTGCTGCCGGTGATTTCGCCAAAGCGGCCCGCCGCCTGGCTGTTGAGCGTGAAGCTCACCGCCGGCTGGTTGAAGCCGTCCACCGTGGCGCGCGCGGTGCGCAGATCGTTGCCGGTCACGGCCGCGAGGCGGCGGACCAGGTAATACGACGGCACGCCGGGCTGCCCTGGCGCCGACGCCGACATGCCGGGCACCACTTCCATGTCCGGCGGAATCTGACCACCGGTCGCCTGCAGCAACGTCGCCTGATCGGGCGCCGGGCCCTGTTCCACGAGCTTCAGTTCGAGCAGCGCCGTGCGGCCGATCATCTCCTTGGCGCGCGGAATGTCGCTCACGCCCGGCAACACGACCACGACCTGATTGCCCGCGTCGCCATACGGCGCGACGATGGGTTCGGAGACGCCGAGTTCGTTCACGCGCCGGTCGATCGTCTGGATGGCCTGCGCGACGGCTTCGCGGCGGCGATCCACGGCGATGTTCGGCTTCATCCGGAAGGTGTACGACCCGCCCACGCCGGCTTCCCGATCGAAGGTCAGGCCGATCTGGTCCTGCGCCAACTGGCGGAACTGGGCGTCGCGGTCGGGCGCGACCCCTTCCACGACAAAGGTCGTCAGGTCCACGGGACGCACGCTTGAGGTCGTCACGCCTGCGGCGGTCAGCGACTCCTGCAGCTGGGCGGCCGTGGTTTCGGTTTCGTACGTCAACGCCTCTTCGGTGTTGACGCGCAGCACCATGTGGATGCCGCCCTGGAGGTCCAACCCCAGCTTCAGCCGGTCCTCAGGGGGATAAAACGCAGCGACGGCCAGCGCGGCCGTGGCAATGATGACGACAACTTTCCAACGAAGGTTCTTATACATGGTTAAAGACCGCCGGCTTCCTTGACGACCGGCTCCTGCCCCTGATAGCCGCCGACCGCGGCGCGCGCCACTTCAATGCGCACCTTGTCGGCAATCTGAATCTGGACCGACGCGTCGGTCAGCTTCGTAATCTGCCCGTAGATCCCGCTGGTGGTGATGACCTTGTCGCCCACCTGCAGCGCCTGCTGAAACTCCTGAATCTTCTTCTGTCGGCGTCGCATTGGCAACAGGACCAGCAAATAGAAGATGCCGAGCATCAGCGCAAAGGGGAACAGCTGCACCCAGATGCTGGGCTGGCCCGCCTGGGGCTGGGAGGCGAAGGCTAGAACGAGTGGAAGTGTTTGTAAATCAATCATTTAGGGGCACACGCTGGCGGGTGAACGTCTGATGGAACGCCTGTCTCAACTCGTCGAACGTTCCGAACTCAATAGCGTTCCGAATCGACCGCATGGTGTCAAGGTAAAAGTGGAGATTATGCACCGTATTGAGGGCGGCGGCCGTCATCTCTCCCACCATATATAGATGTCGCAGGTAGGCCCGGGTGTGCCGCCGGCAGGTGGAACAGGTGCAATCCGGGTCGGGCGGACTGAAGTCCTCGGCGTAGCGGGCGTTTTTGATGGCGATCACGCCCCGCCGGGTCAGGAGCTGCCCGTTTCGGGCATTCCGGGTCGGCAGGACACAGTCGAACATGTCGATCCCGCGGGCGACGCATTCGATCAGGTCGTCGGGCATCCCCGTGCCCATCAGATACCGCGGCAGGTGCTCGGGCAGCTGGGCTGCCGTGTGCGCCACGACGTCATACATGACGTCCACCGGCTCCCCGACCGACAACCCCCCAATCGCATACGCGTCGAACCCGACGGCGAGGGTGCCCGCCACGCTGCGATCGCGCAGGTCGAGATGGGTGCCGCCCTGGATGATGCCGAACTGGGCCTGGCCCGGCGTGGCGCGCGGCACGTCGGGCGCTCGTCCCTGTTGCAGCGCCTGAAAGCGATCGCGTCCGCGCCGCGCCCAGCGCAAAGTGCGCTCCATCGCTGCCTCCACCACCTCGCGGTCGGCGGGCCACGGCGCGCATTCGTCAAAGACCATGGCGATGTCGGATCCCAGACGCGCCTGAATGTCGACGACCGACTCCGGCGTCAGCAGATGCGCGGCGCCGTCGATATGCGATCGAAACGCCGCGCCCTCTTCGGTGATCGTGCGGCGTCCGGCCAGACTGAAGACCTGATACCCGCCCGAGTCGGTGAGAATCGGCTTCTGCCAGCCCATGAACTGATGCAACCCGCCCGCGCGCGCGATGAGCGGATCACCCGGCCGCAGATGCAGGTGATAGGTGTTGGCGAGAATGATGTCCGGATCAAGCGCGTCCACCTGATCAAAGGTCAGGCCCTTGATCGCCGCACGCGTGCCGACCGGCATGAACGCGGGCGTTTCGATCACGCCGTGCGGCAACGTGAGACGTCCACGCCGCGCGCGACCGTCGGTCGCTGTGACCGTAAACGAAAGATCCACTGAAGCCAGCTTATAATGCCGACGCGTGAAACGCTTACGGATCGGCATCGTCTACGGCGGACGCTCGGGCGAACACGAGGTGTCGATCGCCTCGGCGGCGTCGGTCTTTGCGAATCTCGATCGGACCACATACGAACCCATCGCCATCCGGATCGAAAAGGACGGCCGGTGGATGTTGTCGGACCGGCCGCCGTCCGCCCCGTCGGCGGCCGATGTCATCGATCAGATGCGGGACGCCTCGAGGCTGCGCGGTGGCCGCGAAGTGCTCCTGCCCCCGCGGCCCGGCGACGACACCCTCGTGCTGATCGATCGGCGGCCCGCGCGCGGCGACGATGAAGGCGCGGCGGTGCTCACGGGCCTCGGGCTCGATGTGATTTTTCCCGTGTTGCACGGCCCCTTTGGCGAGGACGGCACGATTCAGGGCCTTCTTGAGATGGCGGGCATCGCGTATGTCGGCTGCGGCGTGCTGGCGTCAGCGGTCGGCATGGACAAGGCCACATCCAAGGTGCTCTTCAAAGCGGCCGGACTCGCGGTCGCCCCCTGGGTGGTCGTGCGTGCCGAGGCCTGGCAGGCCGACCGCGACGTCGTCATGCGCGAGGTCGGCGAGGCGCTGACGTATCCCCTGTTTGTCAAACCCGCAAACCTGGGATCGAGCGTGGGCATTTCAAAAGTCACGACGGTCGACGACCTGCCGGCGGCGATCGAACTCGCGTTGGCGTTTGATCCGAAGGTGGTGGTGGAGACCGGCGTCAAGGACGCCCGAGAAATTGAGTGCGCGGTGCTCGGCAACGAGTCGCCGGTCGCGTCGGTGCCCGGCGAAATCATCCCCGACGGCGAATTCTACGATTACGACGCGAAGTATCTGCGCAGCGGGTCACGCACCGAAGTCCCGGCCGCGCTCACGCCGAAGATCGCCGCCGAGGTGCAGCGACAGTCGATCCGCGCGTTCCAGGCGATCGAAGGCTCGGGGCTCGCGCGCGTGGATTTTTTCCTGTCGGGGACACACACGCTGGTGATCAACGAGATCAACACGATGCCCGGCTTCACGACGATCAGCATGTATCCGAAGTTGTGGGGCGCGAGCGGCGTCGACTACAGCGCGCTGATCGATCGGTTGATCGCACTCGCGCGCGATCGACACGCGCGGCAGCAACAGCGCCGCACCTCCGCGTTCTGAACACGCGCTGATTACGCGCGGACCGCGCCCCCCCCGATATCATTTTTGACAGCGTCCCGCATTTTGTGCTTGACACCCTCGTATCTCATCCCTAATCTACATCTTGCGTGACGAGGAATCACTCAGCCCATCTATTGGGTACGGTTCGTTGGAGCGCACCAGGCCGATAGGGACTGGTCGCGGGTGCGGCGGTGAAGCCGACACCCGTTTTTTGTAGAGATGCCAGACACGTGTTGTTGCCGTGTCTGCCACGAGGCGAGAGCGCCACACGGCGGGTCAGGCGTGCCGAAAGGCCGCGACGGCTGCGGTGAGGATGAGCTCACGCGATCCCAACTGAAGGGGGGGACAATCACATGGCCAAGAAAGCAGCCAAGAAGGCAGCGAAGAAGGGCGGCAAGAAGCGCTAAGCGCTTCTCCACCTGTTAAGAGAAAAGGGGGCGACTGTCGCCCCCTTTTTTTCCACGCGTGACGCCGGCGTTCAGCGCAGCGTCACCCCATCCCAGATGCGGATGCGTTCGATGATGTCGTCCGAGCCCAGGCGGTCCACGACGTCCATTCCCTTCAGCACTCGGCCGAAGACGGTGTACCGGCCGTCCAGATGGGGCTGCGGGGAGTGCGTGATGAAAAACTGGCTGCCGCCGGTGTCCCCCCAGGACAACGCCATGCCCACGGTGCCGCGCGTAAACGGCAACGGACTCAGCTCGTCCCCAATCGAGAATCCCGGCCCGCCGAGGCCGTCACCGCGCGGGTCGCCCGTCTGCGCGACGAAATTCGCCACCACGCGATGCCACCGCAGGCCATTGAAGAAACCGGCGCGGGTCAGGTCGATGAAACTGGTGGTGGTCAGAGGGGCTTCCACCACGTTGAGTTCGATCTCAATCACGCCGTAGCGGGTTTCAAGCAACGCCACGGGTGAAAACTTCGGGCGCAGCAGCGCCGCCGATTCGAAAAATTCCGGCGGATGGCGCAGCGGTGCCGGACGGGTCGCGGCGTCACGGCGTCCGACCAGAGTGGTCGCCCGCACACGGACAGCCCAGTCCCGATCCGCGAGTGCGCGGCTGACCAGCGCGTCGGCCTCCGGTCCGCCAATGGCGTGCGCCGCGACGACTGCGGCCGCGCGCGCATCAAAGGCGGCATCACTCAGCCCGCGTTCGTACGCTGTGGTCAGCGCCGTGAGGGCGCCATCAGGCCTGACCTCGCCGACCAGCCGCGCCGCCGTCGCACGCAGCGCAAAATCGGGCGCGTCCAGCGCATCAAACAGCCGCGATGTCAGATCGGGTGCGCCGACCCGGACAAGCGCCTCCAGGGCCGGTCCACGCACCCGCTGGTCCTGATCCTCCACCAGATCGAGAATCGCCGACCGCACCTTGTCCGGTTCCAGTCCGGCGAGAACGCGGGCCAGCGCGGCGCGCACACTCCACTCCCGGTCCTCGGGCAGGCTGGAGATGACGAACACAAACGCTTCGGCATCCAGCCGCGCCGCCGACGCCAGCGCGGCGGCCCGCACCTGCGGCCGACGGTCGGTCACCCGATCGACCATCACGTCGAACGCGCGCGCGTCACCCGTCGCCGCCAGCGCCGACAGAACTTCGAGCGTAAGCACCATCGACAGATCGCGCGCCTTCAACAGCCCCGACAGGATGTCGAATGCCTGCGGCACACCGGGACGCCCCAGCGCACGAATCGCGGTCACGCGCAGCCGAGGATCCGCCGCGGCGTCCGCCGCAAAGCGCTGCGCCATCGCCACGCCGGCCGGCTCCGCCGCCAGCGCGCGCAGCGCAAACGACGCCGCATACGCGCCCGAACTGCGCAACAACGTCTCGAGCGACGCGGAGGCGCGAGGGTCTCCGATGCGCTGCAGCGCAAAGGCGACCGGCCACCACTGCGAGACAGGACGGCCGTCCGGTCCGAGCGCGACGCGCGCCAGCGAGTCGTAATGGCGGAGACGCACCAGCGCCAACAACGCGAGCCGACACGCTTCGGCGTCTGCCGACTGGGGGGCCTCATCATCCGGCGCGATCGCCGCGATCACCGCACCACATCCGGCAAACGCATCACCAACCGCCGTCGCGGCGGGCACCCAGATGTCGCGCGGCCCGCCCGCCTGTGCAGCGATCAACCCAAGGGCTTCCGCAGCCCGTCCCCGCACACGCGCATCCACATCCGACAACGCGGCGCGCAACACCTTGTCGGCGCCGGCATCCCCAATCAGTCCAAGGGCAAAGGCGGCCGACGCGCGGACGTCCACATCCGGGTCGACGAGCAGCGGGGTGACAAGTGCGATCCCGTCGGGCAGCCCGATGCGGCCCACCGCCAGGGCGGCCCGTCGCCGCACCGCCGGCACGGCATCGGCCACCAACCGCTGCAAATCCGCCGCGGGCACGGCCGGATCCGCGAGCCACCGCTGCGCCTCCAGACGCAGAATCCACGCCACACGCTGGTCGAGCGAATACACGGGAGCGGCGGGCGCCGCCGGCGCCACCACAGGCGGGGCCGACGCACAGGCCGAGGCCAGCACCACACCAGTCACCGCGACGATCACCGGAACGCGAATCAGTCCCACGTCCCTATCGTAGTCCGACTGTTATACTCGCGCCGCCGTGGACTTTCGGTATCTCGCGATAGAAGGACCTCTCGGGCTCGGCAAATCCGCGCTCGCCGAGCGGCTGGGGGCACGTCTGGATGCCACCGTCGTGCTCGACGAACACGACAACCCGTTCCTCGCTGACCTCTACGCCGGACGAGCCGGCGCGGCCTTCCAGACCCAGTTGTTTTTTGCGCTGGCCAGGCACCGGCAGCAACTCACCCTGCGGCAGGGCGACCTCTTCAGCCAGGTAACCGTCTGTGATTACCTTTTTGAACGCGACCGCATCTACGCACACCTGACCCTGGATGACAACGAGCTCTTCCTGTATCAGCGTTTGTTCGATCTGTTGTCGCGCGACCTGCCGACGCCCGACCTGGTGATCTACCTCCAGTCCCCCACCGACGTGCTCAAACGCCGCGTACGGAACCGCGCGCGCGACGATGATGACGACCCCGTCCCGCTGCCGGGCGACGCCTACCTGGCAGAGGTCAACGAAGCCTACAACCACTTTTTCTTTCACTACACGGCGACGCCGCTCCTCGTGGTCGAGACCTCGCAGTTTGATCTGTCGTGGGGCGACGAGGCCCTGGACGACCTGCTGCGCCAGATCCGCTCCATGAGCCGAGGGACGCGCTACTACGTGCCCAGAGCCTGATACAGTTCACGTATGGCGTGGTTCAAGAAGACCCGCAAGCCCATCGAGCCGCAGACCGACAAGTCCAGTCGCGTCCCGGAAGGGTTGTGGATCAAGTGTCCCTCGTGTGGACAGGTCATCTACAACAAGGAACTGACGATCAACCTGCAGGTGTGCCCGAAGTGCGCCCACCATTTCCGGATGAACGCCGCCGACCGGCTGGCGATGCTTTTCGACGACGGCCAGTGGACCGAACACGATGCGGACCTGCGGTCGACCGACCCGTTGTCCTTTACCGACACCAAGCCCTATCGCGCGCGCCTGAAGGCGAGCATCGCGTCAACCGGACGCAACGACGCGGTTGTCTCGGCCAGCGGACTCCTTGACGGCATGCCGGCCGTCGTCGCCGCGATGGAATACGGCTTCATCGGCGGCAGCATGGGCGTGGTGGTCGGCGAAAAGATCACGCGCGCGATCGAGATGGGGATTGCCCAGCGGGCCCCGGTCATCGTGGTCTGCTGCTCGGGCGGCGCGCGCATGATGGAAGGGACGTTGTCGCTGATGCAGATGGCCAAGATCAGCGCGGCGCTCGGCCGGCTGGATCGCGCGGGGCTCCCCTATCTGTCCATCATGACGGACCCGACCACCGGCGGCGTCACCGCCAGTTTTGCGATGCTGGGCGACCTGCATATCGCCGAACCCAAGGCGTTGATCGGGTTTGCCGGCCCGCGCGTCATCGAGCAGACGATTCGTCAGAAGCTGCCTGACGGCTTCCAGCGCGCGGAGTTCCTGCTTGAGAAGGGCATGATTGACTACATCGTGGATCGCCGCGAGATGAAGGCGGCGGTGGCGCACAGTCTGCGGATCATGATGGGACTGCCGCCCTCCGCGCGTCCCGTGGCGTCGGCGCCCCCCGCGGACGCGTAGAGGCCGCCGGACCGTGCACGTCCGGGACTGGCTGTTCTCGCTCGAAGTGGTCGGCATCAAGCTGGGCCTGTCCCAGATCCGGCGACTGCTTGAGGCGCTCGACCATCCCGAGCAGGCGTATCCGTCGATCACCATCGCCGGCACCAACGGAAAAGGCTCCGTGACAGCCATGGTGGAACGGGGCCTGCGGGCCTCGGGGCGGCGAACGGGCCGCTACACCTCGCCGCACCTGATCAATATCGAGGAACGTATCGCCATCAACGGGGTGGCGATTGCGCCGGAGGTGTTTGACCGCCTGGTGCTGGAGGTGCAGACGGCCGCCGCCGCGCTGGACGCCCCGCCGAGCTTTTTTGAAGCCACGACCGCGCTCGCGCTGCTCGCGTTTCGCGACGCCGGTGTCGACATCGCGGTGCTGGAAGTCGGCCTTGGCGGGCGCCTCGATGCCACCAACGCCGTGGACGCGTCGCTGGTCGCCATCACGGCCATTGACCTCGACCATCAGGAACATCTTGGGCACACGCTGACGGCGATCGCCGCCGAAAAGGCGGGCGTCATCAAAGCAGGCGCAACCGTCGTCGTCGCGCCGAACCCGGCCGACGTGGAGGCGGTCATCCACGCGCACGCCCGCGCGCATGAGGCCACGGTGGTCGCGGCGCTGCATGGTGTCTCGTGGAATGCCGTGATCGGCGCGCGCGGGTCACGGCTGACGCTGACCACACCGACGCGCGCATACGGAGAGTGCCTCCTGCGTCTGAGCGGACGGCATCAGATCACCAACGCGGTCGTGGCGGTTCGTACGCTCGAGGCTGTCCCGGATGTGCCGGCAGCGGCTGTCACGACCGCGCTCGCCGACGTCGAGTGGCCGGCCAGACTTGAGTGGCTGCAGACGGGAACGACCGACGTGCTGCTCGACGGCGCACACAACCCGGCCGGCGCCGGAGCCCTGTCGGCTTTTCTGGCGGAGATGGTCGGCCACCCGGTGCCGATGGTCCTGGGCGTGATGGGCGACAAAGCTGTCGAGGACATCGTCGCCGCGCTCGCGCCTGCGGCCTCCCACATCGTCACCACCGCCGCTCCGTCACCGAGAGCGCTGTCGCCAGACGCGCTGGCCGCGACGTGCCTTCGTGTGGCACCGGACGTGCCGATCGCGGTGGACCCCGACGCCGCGCGCGCGCTTGCCACGGCCGCCGCGCATGGCGCGCCTGTCGTGGTGGCGGGATCGTTGTATCTCGCCGGGCATGTGCGACAGGCGTTGACGAGGCGAGCGTGATACGGTGTGAGACCATGCGTCTGATCCTTCTTCTGGTCATGGTCCTCGGGTGGTCAGCGACGGCGTCGGCGCAACAGATCACAGTTGGCGGATGCACATTTGTCTTCGACAGCATCACATCCGTGCCGGATCCGAAGGACGACAAGAAGGTTCTCCGCGTGGAATACCGGGGCTTGGGCGGCCAGCCCGTCGAGGCAAAGTGCCCGGATGCGCAGGTCTTTGCGCAGGAGATGGACTACTCGGAGGTTGAGGGCCGGCTTGATCTGCGGGGCCAGGTCGTCTTCCAGCAGGCGGGCGCCCGCATCACCGCGGCCACCGGCACGTTCGATCTCAAGACGCGCAACGCCGTGTTTGAGCAGGGCTCCGGCACGCTGCTGCTGACGGACCAGCAACTGGACCGCAGCCTGTTCGGCTCCATGGAGCCCGAGGCATTTTTCACGGCCGCGCGGATCGAAAAGACCGGTCCGCGCAGCTACCGGCTGGTCAAGCCGACGTTCACGACGTGCGTCCAGCCCAGCCCTCGCTGGCAGATCAAGGCAAGCAGCATGACGCTGACGATCGATCGCTACGCCGTCATGCGCAGCGCGGTGCTGCAGGCGAAGGACGTCTCGGTCATGTATCTGCCGGTGTTTTATTACCCGATTCAGGAGGACGACCGCGCGACCGGCTTCCTCATGCCCGGGTACGGTTCGTCGACGTATCGCGGCTTCACGCTCAGCAACGCCTTCTTCTGGGCCATCAACCGCAGCTCCGACCTGACCGTGTATCACGACTGGTTCACGAAGAGCGGCCATGGCGTCGGCGCCGACTACCGGTATGTGGGAGCCGCCGGCTCGGCAGGCAACGCGCGCGTGTATGCGATCGACGAGCAGCAGTTGCTGAGCGACGATGGCAGCAGCGTGATCTCACCAGGCAGACGGTCGTATGAATTTCGCGGGAACCTCACACAGGCCTTGCCCGCCGGCATCCGGCTGCAGGGCCGGGCCAACTACTTCACGGACGTCGCGACGCAGCAGCTCTATCAGACGGACCTGTCGGCGTTCACGAACCGGTCACGGTCGTTCGGTATGGATGCCACGGGCGCATGGGGCCGGCTGCGCGCCTCCGCACAGGCGGAGCGCAACGACGTCTTTTACGGGTCCATCGCCGCGAGCACGCGTACGCAGCCGCGGCTCAACCTGAGCATCACCGAAGCCCCCATCGGCCGCACGAAGGTCTACGCCGGCGGCAGCTTCGACACCTTGAGCCTGGTGAAATACAGCGACGTCGACAGGCCGGAGACCAGACAGGGCATCTTCCGCACAGACGGTCAGATTGCGGTCCGGGCCCCCTACTCGCTGGGGGCCGCGTTGACGCTGACGGCCGGGCTGATCGCGAGACGGACCGACTGGAACGCGCGGCAGGATCCGGAGACGCAGGCGCGCATCGACGAACCCCTGTCCCGCCAGTTGCTCGAAGTCCAGGTGCGTGCCGTGGGCCCCGTCTTCAGCCGCATCTACAACACCGAGGGCAGCGCGTGGGTCGAACGCGTCAAACACGTCATTGAACCCTCCTTCACCGTCATGCGGCGATCCGCGTTTGATGCGTTCGAGGAGGTGATTCCGTTTGATCCGTCCGTGGACCTGATCGTCGGCGGCACCTCGCTGACGTATGGCGTCACCAACCGGATTCTCGCCAGAGTCAGGCAGGCCGACGGAGCGCCGGCGATCGTGCGGGATCTGCTGAGCCTCGACGTTCAGCAGACCTACCACACCAACCAGAAAGCGACGGTGTACGACCAGCAGATCTTCGGCGGTCTCGGCGACCAGTCGTCACAGCTCCCGCCCGAGTCCAACTTCACCCCGGTGCGTCTCTCGCTCAACGTGACGCCGTCGCCCACCATCAGCGGCCAGTTCGGTCTGGAATACGACACCACGTTCAAGGCCGTGCGCAGTTATCGCGCGGCGGCCAACATCACGCAGCCGCATTTCGACTTCACGGGCTCCTGGACCAAACAGCAGGTCATCCCCGGCCTGGCGGGGTATTCAGCGACCTACGCCCCGCATTCGGTGTCGTTCTCGAGCCGCGTGCGTCCGGCCGGCGATCGGGCCTCCTTCTCGTACTCGACGATTCTGGACATCTTCAACGACCGCATGCTGCAGCACCACTTTGGCGCGGTCTACAACGCCCAGTGCTGCGGCATCAGCCTCGACTACCTCTGGCGCAATCTGAGCCATTACGGACTTCGCAACGACAAGCGGTTCAGCGTATCCATCAGCCTGGCCGGCATTGGCTCGTTTGTGAATCCCCTCGGGGTCTTCGGCAATAATGGTCGCCAATGATTACGGTTCTGGTCACCGGCGGTGCCGGGTTCATCGGGTCTAATTTTGTCCGCTGGGCCCACGACACCCATCAGGACTGGCACATCACCACGCTCGACAAGCTGACGTACGCGGGCCGCCTCGAGAACCTCGAGGCCGTGATGCACAGCCCGCGGCACACGTTTGTGAAGGGCGACATCGCTGATGCGGCCGTGGCAGCGCCGCTCGTGCAGGACGCCGACATTGTGGTGCACTTTGCCGCTGAAACCCATGTGGACCGATCCATTCAGTCCGCAGCCGACTTTCTGACGACCGATGTCATCGGCACGTTTGTGCTGCTGGAGGCCGCGCGCCAGGCGCCGCGGCTGCGACGGTTCGTCCAGATTTCCACGGACGAGGTGTACGGCAGCGTGCCCACGGGGCACAGCGTCGAAACCGACGAACTGCGTCCGCGCAATCCCTATTCCGCGAGCAAGGCCGGGGCGGACCGGCTGGCGTACAGCTACTGGGCGACCTACAACGTGCCGGTCGTCATCACGCGCGCGTCGAACAACTACGGCCCGAATCAGTTTCCGGAGAAGGTCATCCCCCTGTTTATCACCAACGCCATCGACGGCGTCCCCCTGCCGCTGTATGGCGACGGCCTCAATGTGCGCGACTGGCTCCACGTGGATGACCATTGTCGCGGAATCGATGTGGTCATCGACCACGGCGTGAACGGCGAGGTGTACAACATCGGCGGCGGCAACGAGGTGAAAAACGTCGACCTGACGCACCGCATCCTCGAGTTGATGGGCCGGCCGCAGACACTCATCCGGCCCGTGGCCGATCGCCCCGGGCACGACCGGCGGTATGCGCTCGATACGCGGAAATTGCAGGGACTCGGCTGGGCGCCGACCGTGCCGTTTGATGCGGGACTTGCGGCCACAGTGCGGTGGTACACCGATCACGAATCGTGGTGGCGGCCCATCAAGGACCAGGACGCCGCCTTCAAGGCGTATTACGCCGCTCAGTACGGCAACCGCGCAAAGGCCTGACCGGTGACCGCGACGGGTCCGACCGTTGTCACCGGCGCGAACGGCTTCGTCGGACGCCACCTTCTCGCCGCGTTGCACGCCAGGCACACCCCGAATCTGATCGGCTGGCATCGGCGTCCACCGGCTGCCGGCGGCCCCGTCGCCGGCGTGCGCCTCGTGGACATGCTCGATCGCGACGCCGTGCGACGGGCGATCGCCGACGACCGGCCCGCCCGCCTCGTCCACCTCGCCGGCGCACCACACGTCGGTGATGCGTGGCGCAATTCGCTGCCGACGCTTCAGGTGAATGTGCTGGGCACCCATCACCTGCTTGAGGCCATTCGCCTCGAACACCCATCGTGCCGCGTGCTGGTGGTGACGTCCGGCATGATCTACCGCGCCGGGGACGCGGCGCTGGCGGAAGACGCGCCGTTGGTGCCCTCCAATCCGTACGGGCTGTCGAAACTGGCCCAGGATCAACTCGCGCGGATGACGGCCGAACACGACGGGCTCGATGTCGTCGTGGCGCGCCCGTTTAATCACGTCGGCCCAGGGCAGGATCCGAGCTTTGCGGTCTCGAGTTTCGCGCGACAGATTGCGATGACTGAGGCGGGCCTCGCACCGCCGCAGCTCAAGGTTGGCAACCTCGACGCGCAACGGGACCTCACCGACGTGCGGGACGTCGTCGCCGCCTACATCCGGATTCTTGATGCGGCACCACGAGGCTCGGCATTCAACGTGTGTTCCGGGCGGGCCCACCGCATCGGCGACCTGCTCGACAGGTTGCGTCGCCTCTCGCGCGTCGCCATCTCGACGATCCCGGATCCCGAGCGCATGCGGCCAAGCGACATTCCGCTCCTGCTCGGCAGTCACGACCGGCTGACACGCACCCTCGGGTGGGAGCCGGCGATTCCGATCGACGTGACTCTCGCTGACACACTGGCCTGGTGGAGGTCGGAAGTTGGCGCAACGGTCTGAGGTCCGCCGGCAGACGCTGCACATCGCGGTCGGCGCGATCGCGCTGTCGCTCGCCTGGCTCACCTGGCCGCACGCGGCGCTGATGGCCGTCGTCGCGATCGGGTTCAATCTGCTGATCCTGCCGCGCATCAGTCCTGGCGTCTTCCGCGCCGGCGATCTCGACCGGCCGTGGGCGTCGGGGATCGTGCTCTACCCGCTGGCCGTGCTCGGTCTCATCCTCGTGTTCCGTCATCGACTTGATCTCGCGACGGCCGCATGGGGCGTGCTCGCCGCCGGCGATGGCATGGCGACCCTCGTGGGCACCACGGTGCGATCCGCGCGGCTGCCATGGAACCGTGAGAAATCCGTCGCGGGACTCCTCGCCTTCGTCGTCGCAGCCACTGTCGCCGCCGTCGGACTGCTGGCGTGGACGGCCGGCACACCGGTGTCGACATGGATGATCGTCACGGGCGTACTCGCGGCGCTGGTGGCGGGCCTGGTCGAGACCATTCCCATTCGACTCGACGACAACATCTCGGTGCCGACAGCCGCAGCGGTGGTCTTCTGGTCGGCGACGATGGTGGACGCCGGCCTGGTACTTGAACGATGGTCCGACATCCGGGACATCGTCGCCTACGGGTTGGCGGTCAACGCCGGTGTCGCGCTGATCGGTTGGCTCGCACGCACAGTCACGATCCCTGGTGCCATTACCGGTGCGTGTATCGGCACGGTGGTCGTGGCTGGTGCCGGGTGGGCTGGATGGGCGTTGCTGATGCTGACGTTTCTCGTGGCGTCAGCGTGCACACGTCTCGGCCACGCCCGGAAAGCAGCAGCCGGCATCGCCGAGGATCGCGGCGGCCGGCGTGGTCCAGGTAATGCCATCGCAAATACGGGACTTGCGGCGTGGGCATCAGCGATCGCGATGGGCCTGCAGGATCCCACACCCGCATGGTTGGTCGCGACCGCGGCGCTTGCCACAGCGGGCAGCGACACCGTGGCGAGTGAAATCGGCAAAGCCTATGGAAAGACGACGTGGCTGGTGACGCGATTCACGCGCGTGCCACCGGGCACGACCGGCGCGGTGTCTGTGGAGGGCACGATCGCAGGCCTGCTGTCCGCGGCGCTGTTGGCCGGCGCAGGCGCGTGGCTGGGCCTTGTCGCGGCGTGGACGGTGGCCCTCATCGCCATCGCGGCCACGCTGGCCTCACTCGCCGAAGGCGTGCTTGGCGCCACACTCGAAGACCGGGGTATTCTCAACAACGACACGCTGAACTTCGTGAATGCGTCGATCGGCGCCGCACTCACGTTCGGCGTCTGGCGCTGGTGGGCCTGACATGACCTCGCTCCGACTCTACGCAGAACTGGCGCGCCCCTTCACCCTGCTGGCGCCGGCGCTCGGATTTTTTTCCGGCGCGGTCACCGCCATCGGTGCGGACCCGGTGGACCCGTGGTCGTGGGCGGTGGTGCTGCCTGGCGTGATCGGCGCGGTCATGGCCGCGGTGTTCAACGCGGGCAGCAACGCGCTCAACCAGATCTACGACCTCGAGATCGACCGGATCAACAAGCCGAAGCGGCCCCTCACCTCCGGCCGGATGACGATTGCGCAGGCGTGGGGCTTCACCGTGATCGCCTACACGCTCACGCTTGTGCTGGCCTGGTTCGTGGCGCCGGGCGGCCGGCGCGAGTGTTTCTGGATCGTGGCCATCGCGGTGGTCGCGACCATCATCTACTCGGTGCCGCCGCTGCGCACGAAGCAGCGCGGCATGTGGGCCAACATCACGATTGCCATTCCCCGCGGCGTGTTGCTCAAGGTCGCCGGCTGGTCGGCCGTCAAGACCGTCGTCGGCGTCGAACCGTGGTTCATCGGCGGGATCTTCGGCTTGTTCCTGCTCGGAGCGTCCACCACCAAGGATTTCGCCGACATGGAAGGTGACGCGCGCGGCGGGTGCCGCACGCTGCCGATCATTCACGGCGTGCGCAAGGCCGCGTGGATGATCTCACCGTCGTTCATCCTGCCGTTCCTGCTCATCAACGTGGGCGTCTGGCTCGGAATCCTCACCGGCCACACGCTGCTGCTCCACAGTCTTGGCCTGGGCATGACCGCGTACGGCGCGTACGTGTGTTATCTGATGTTGCGGCGTCCCGAGGATCTCGCCACCGACGAGAACCACGTCTCGTGGGCGCACATGTACCGGATGATGTTCGTCCTGCAGATCGGGTTCGCGCTCGCCTACGTCATCTAGGCTGCCCCCATGCGAAGACGCATGAGCGCTTCAACACGGGCCTTGGTCGGCGGATGCGTGGAGAACAGCGAGGCCATCCCGCCACCCGAGAGCGGCGACATGATGAACATGTGCGCGGTCGCCTGATTGGCGTCCATCGGGATCTGCTTCACGCCGGCTTCGATCCGCTGCAGCGCCTGCGCGAGGCCCATCGGCGTGCCCGCGATTTCGGCGCCCACCCGGTCAGCCACAAACTCGCGCGACCGTGACACGGCCATCTGAATCAGCCCGGCCGCCATCGGGGCCAGGAACATCGTCGCGATCAACACGACGGGGTTGGGCGAGTTTTCACGGTCACGGCCGCCGCCAAACAACATCCCGAACTGCACGAGCATCGTGATCGCCGCGCCGATCGTCGCAGCGACCGAACTGATGAGGATGTCGCGATTCCTGATGTGCGCCAGCTCGTGCGCCATCACGCCTTCCAGCTCGCTCGGCGACAGGAGGCGCATGATGCCTTCGGTGGCCGCGACCGCCGCGTGATGCGGATTCCGTCCTGTCGCAAACGCGTTCGGCGACATGTCGGGAATCACGTAGACCTTGGGCATCGGCAGCTGCGCGCGCTGCGCCAGCCGTGCCGTCATGTCGTACAACATGTGCCCCGGACCAACCGGCTGCGCCTTGTACATCCGCAGCACGATCTTGTCGGAGAACCAGTAACTCGAAATGTTCATCACCACGGCGACGCCGAAGGCCAGCACCATCCCCGCTTCCCCGCCGAACATGCCGCCCACGGCGATGAACAAGGCGCTCAGGGCCGTAAGCAATACCGCAGTCTTCAATCCACTCATGGGGTCACAAATCTCCTGTGTTCTATAATACGGGACAGGATGCGTATTCGATTGGGGGTCGTAGCAGCGGGAAGCGCACTGGCGATGCTGCTGGGCAGCCCGCCTGCGTTCGCGCAGGCCACGCCGCCCCCGCGTCCGCTCCCGTTTCCCACGGCCGGCACCACACCGTCGGCTCCTGCCACGGCGACGCCGCAAGGCCCCGGGGATGCTGCGCTCGGCGCACCGATTTACCCGGCCGCCGTCTTCCTCGAGACGATCGACGCGGGCAAGGGCGGCCAGCAGTACCACCTCTACGGCACCGACGCGCCGTTCGCCGACATCGTCAACTATTACAAGACCACACTCAAGAACGGCGGCCGCGTCATCTTCCAGGCGCCCGCGATGCACCAGTTCGACCTGGGCCGATTCCAGGAGCAGACGATGGCGTATCCGCCGAGTGTCGTGGTAAAGGACTACATGTGGAATGGAGCGACGGGCTACCTCCACGTTGACGGCACGACGTCGCGCCGCTTCCCGACGATCATCCAGATCGTACCCGCCACGGGCAAGTAGCGGCGACTACAGGCGCGTCTTCCGGAATTCGTCGGCCTTCTCCGCCAGTCCCACCGTCAACGCCTGATCAACTGCGACCTGCTGTTCGGCGGCATAGTCGCGAATCTGCTGCGTGATCTCCATACTGCAGAACTTCGGTCCGCACATCGAACAAAAGTGGGCAACCTTTGCGCCATCAGCCGGCAGCGTCTCGTCGTGGTACGCACGCGCGGTGACGGGGTCGAGCGACAGGTTGAACTGATCCTCCCAGCGGAACTCAAAACGCGCCTTCGAGAGTGCGTCATCCCACCCTTGCGCGCGGGGGTGGCCCTTGGCGAGGTCCGCCGCGTGGGCGGCGATCTTGTAGGCAATGACCCCCGCCTTGACGTCGTCTCGATTGGGCAACCCGAGGTGTTCCTTCGGCGTGACGTAGCAGAGCATCGCGGTGCCGTACCAGCCGATCATCGCGGCGCCGATGGCGGAGGTGATGTGGTCGTAGCCGGGCGCGATGTCGGTGGTCAGCGGGCCGAGGGTGTAAAACGGCGCTTCCTGGCACCACTCCAGCTGCTTGTCCATGTTGTCGCGAATGAGGTGCATCGGCACGTGGCCGGGGCCTTCGTTCATGACCTGCACGTCGTATTCCCACGCGATCTTCGTCAGTTCGCCCTGCGTCCTGAGCTCGGCGAACTGCGCTTCGTCGTTGGCGTCGGCGATCGAGCCCGGCCGCAGGCCGTCACCAAGCGAGAAGGCCACGTCGTAGGCCCGCATGATTTCGCACATTTCGCGGAAGTGCGTGTAGAGGAAGTTTTCCTTGTGATGCGCAAGGCACCACTTCGCGATGATCGAGCCGCCGCGCGACACGATGCCGGTGCGACGACGCGCGGTCATCGGGATGTAGCGGAGCAACACGCCGGCGTGCACGGTGAAGTAGTCCACGCCCTGCTCGGCCTGTTCGATCAGGGTGTCGCGGTAGATCTCCCACGTCAGCGCCTCGGGCCGGCCGCCGACTTTTTCCAGCGCCTGATACAGCGGCACGGTGCCAATCGGCACGGGGCTGTTGCGGAGAATCCACTCGCGCGTTTCATGGATGTTGGCCCCTGTGGAGAGGTCCATCACGGTGTCGGCGCCCCAGAGGGTCGACCACCGCAGCTTGTCCACTTCCTCCACGATGGAGGACGACACCGCCGAGTTGCCGATGTTCGCGTTGATCTTCACCAGGAAGTTGCGGCCGATGATCATCGGCTCCAGTTCCGGATGGTTGATGTTGGACGGAATGATCGCCCGACCACGCGCGACCTCGTCGCGCACAAACTCCGCGTCGAAGCCTTCACGCACGGCGATGAACTCCATCTCCGGAGTGATCACGCCCTTGCGCGCGTAGTGCAGTTGTGTAACGGTGCGGCCCGCTGTGGCACGGAGCATCGGGGTGCGCACGCCGCGTCCGGTGTCCTCGACATCGCCGCGCGACAGGATCCAGTCCCGTCGCAGCGCGGGCAGGCCCACGTGGGGGTCGTACCCACGCGGACCGCTGGTGTCATACACCCGGACGGGTGGCTCCTCGCCCGTGAGGGCAATCTCGCGCATGGGCACCTGGACGCCGGCCCCGCCCTCCACGTACACCTTGCGGGACCAGGGGTACGCGAGGTCGAAATCAGCTTCAGTGAGCGGGATGTAGGTCGGCCGTGCCATGTCGGCGACTATACCACCCGCCTTCGGGCGCCGATCAGCGCCCGAACGAGATCCCCACTCCGAACTTCACGCTCGGGTTGTCGATCAGGCCGACCTTGATCTCGGTGAAAACCCCACCCTGATGTTCAAGGCCGAGCAACAGGTTCAGGCCGCCACCGACCAGCATCACCGGGCAAACCCCGTGCCGGGCTTGTGACAGCCTGTTTACAGTCGGCGAAGCACCAGACACTTCAGATACGAGGTCTCCGGTACCCCCAAAAGTACCGGGTGGTCCCGCGCCTGCAGACGTTTTTCCACGAGGACAACCGGTGCCTGCGCATCGGCGGCCGCGCGTTCAATCACTTCCAGAAACAGCGGCTCAGATACGTGGTACGAACACGTGCATGTGATGAGAATGCCACCCGGGCGGAGCAGCTTCAGCGCCCGAAGATTGATTTCCTTGTAGCCGCCGAGGGCCTTCGCCAGCGAGGCCTTGGTCTTGGCGAACGCCGGCGGGTCGAGGACGACCGTGTCGAACCGGGCCTTGCTGATCTCCAGTTCCCGCAACTCATCAAAGACGTTCGCCACGCGCGCTTCGACGTTGGTGAGTCCGTTGCGCGCCGCATGCTCGGCCAGCGCGGCGATGGCCGACTCGGAGCCGTCCAGCGCGAGCACCGACTCACACTGTCTGGCCATCTGCAGTGCGAACCCCCCGTGATAGGAAAACGCGTCCAACGCGCGACCACTGGCATAGGCCCCGGCCGCCAGGTGGTTCTCGCGCTGATCGAGGAACAACCCGGTCTTCTGTCCATGCCGGACGTCCACCCGGTACGCGATGTCCCCTTCCATCACATCGACCAGATTCGGCACGGTGCCCGCCCGTACCTCGACCACCTGGTCGAGGCCCTCGAGAATCCGTACCTTGGGGTCGTTGCGGACGAGGATCCCCGAGGGCTTCACGAGTGCCTGCAGTAACTCGACAAACAAATCGAGGTACCGGTCGGTGCCTTGTGACAACGTCTGCACCACCAGCACGTCGCCGTAGCGGTCGACGATCAGAGAGGGGATCCGGTCCGCTTCCCCGTTCACCAGGCGATACGCCTGGGCACCGGCCGCCACGCGGGTGCGATACGCCACTGCGGCTTCGAGACGTTCAGCGAAAAACGCGCGCTCGTCGCGGGGGCCGTCGCCCAGCATGCGCAGTGTGATCTGCGACGCGCTGCTGAAGAACGCACGACCGAGCGGACGCCCCCGCTCGGAGCGCACATCGACGAGGTCCCCGTGCTCAGCCTCAACGCTGAGCACGTCCGACCGGTAGATCCAGGGATGCCCGGCGCGCCAGCGTTCGGCGCCACGAGCAGCAATAACGGCGGTGGAAGGCACACACGATTGTACAACCCGCTATACTCAAGCGCATGCGCATCGCCCTTGGCGCCGACCATGCCGGCGTGGACCTGAAGGATGCCCTCAAGGCCCTGCTCGACGCGCAGGGTCACACGTACACGGACTTCGGCACACACGGCCCCGGGTCCGTCGACTACCCCGACCATGCGGGACTCGTCGGGCGCGCGGTCGCCGCCGGCGACTACGACCGTGGCCTGCTCGTCTGCGGCTCCGGCATCGGCATGGCCATCGCGGCCAACAAGATTGCCGGTGTGCGCGCCGCCGCCGTGACCGACCCCGAATCTGCGCGGCTCAGCCGTAGTCACAACAACGCCAACGTCCTGGCGCTGGGCGCGCGCCTGACGCCGGAGCCCCTGGCCCGCGACCTCGTGACCATCTTTCTCAACACCCCGTACGAAGGCGGACGCCATCAACTCCGCCTCGACAAGATCACCGCGATGGAGACGCCCGCGTGACGCACCTGACCCAATCCGACCCCGACATCGCCGCCGCCATCCGTCAGGAAGTTCAGCGCCAGGATCACGGGCTGGAACTCATCGCCTCCGAGAACTTCGTCAGTCGCGCCGTGCTCGAAGCCGTCGGATCGGTCATGACGAACAAATACGCCGAGGGGTATCCGGGCAAGCGGTACTACGGCGGTTGTGAATTCGTCGACATCGCCGAGACCCTGGCCATCGACCGCGCGAAGCAGCTCTTCGGCGCCGAACACGCCAACGTGCAGCCCCACTCAGGCGCCCAGGCCAACATGGCCGTGTATCTCGCGATGTTGCAGCCGGGCGACACGATTCTCGGCATGAACCTCGCCCACGGAGGCCATCTCACCCACGGCCATCCGCTCAACTTCTCGGGCAAGTACTTCACTATCCTTCCCTACGGCGTCCGCAAGGACAACGAACAACTCGACTACGACGAACTCGCCGCGCAGGCACGCGCCCATCGCCCGAAGATGATCGTCGTCGGCGCCAGTGCGTACCCTCGCGTCATCGATTACCCGCGTATTCGCGCCGTGGCCGATGAAGTGGGCGCGCTCGTGATGACCGACATGGCCCATATCGCGGGCCTGGTCGCCACGGGTCTCCATCCGAGTCCGATCCCGCACTCCGACTTCGTCACGACGACGACGCACAAGACCCTCCGCGGCCCCCGTGGCGGTCTCATCCTGTGCCGCGCCCAGTTTGCGAAGGACATCGACCGGGCCGTGTTCCCTGGCGTGCAGGGTGGCCCGTTGATGCACGTGATTGCCGGCAAAGCCGTCTGTTTCAAGGAAGCGCTGGCCCCCGAATTCACGCAGTACCAGCAGCGGGTCGTGCGCAACGCCGCCCGGCTGGCCGATCGCCTCGCACACGCGGGATTCCGCATCGTCAGCGGCGGCACCGACAACCACCTGGTGCTCGTGGACGTGTTTTCACGCGGGATCACGGGCAAGGCCGCAGAGGCCGCACTCGGGCGCGCGGCGATCACGGTCAACAAGAACGCGATTCCCTTCGATCAGAATCCTCCGATGACGGCCAGCGGCATCCGGGTGGGCACCCCCGCCGTCACGACCCGTGGGCTCGGGGAATCCGACATGGACACGGTCGCCTCCCTCATCAGCCGCGTCCTGGCGACGCCAGACGATGAGGCGACCGCACGCGCCGTACGCGCCGACGTGGAAGCGCTGTGCCGGACCTTCCCGCTGTATCCCGATCTGGCGCGCTGACCACCAGCGTCGCGGCGGTCTTTGCCGACGACGGTCCGCTGGCACGCGCGTTTGAGACGTTCGAGATCCGCACAGGACAGCGCGAAATGGCGCACGCCGTCGCGCGTACGTTTGACGACGGCGGCGTCCTGCTCGCTGAAGCGGGCACCGGCACGGGGAAGACACTCGCCTACCTCGTGCCGGCAGCAGTGGCCGGCCGGCGCGTCCTGATTTCCACCGGCACCAGAACGCTGCAGGACCAGGTGTTCTACAAGGACATCCCCGCCCTGGCCTCCGCGCTGGGCACCGAGATCAAGGCGGCCTACATGAAGGGCCGGACGAACTTCCTGTGCCGACACCGGTTCACGCGCCTGAGCGAGATCTCCGGGACGTTGCCTGCCGACGAACAACACTGGGTCGAGACCATCAGGGAGTGGCTGCCGGAGACGACCACCGGAGACCGCGCGGAAATCACGGACATGCCCGACGTCCTGCCGTTCTGGGCGGAGGTCACGGCCACCAGTGAGCAGTGTCTCGGGCGTGAGTGCCCGGAGTTTGCGGACTGCTTCATCACGCGCATGCGTGAACGCGCGGACCGCGCCGACATCGTCGTGGTCAACCACCATCTGATGTGCGCCGACGCATCGGTGCGCCAGGGAGACTTTGGCGAGGTGATCCCGGCGTGTGACTTCGCGATCATCGACGAGGCGCACCAGCTGGAAGACGTCGTCACCCAGTACTTCGGGATCGCGCTGAGCACACATCGCCTTGATGACTTTTCGAGGGATGCCGCACTCTCCGTGGGCGCAGTGCCCGCGACCGAGGGACGTGTGGCGGTGGCGTGGCAACACGCGATTGGCGATGTGGACCGCGCCGCGCGGCGGCTGTTCGACACCGCGCGTCTTGAAGTGCGACAGGCGCGCAGTGGCGATCGGCTCATGCTCACAGCGGACATGGCGGACCGACTGAGCCCGGACGCCACGGCGTTGCGCGAGGAGTTGGACCGGTTGCTCGCGGTCGCACGCACGTTGAACCCGCTGCCTGAGGATCTGGCGGCGATCGTGGCGCGCGCCTCGGGCCTGCGTGATGACCTCCGGATCCTGCTGGCCGCCGAAGACCCGTCGTTTGTGCACTTCGTCGAAGTGCGCGGACGGGGAGTGACCTTCCGTGCCGCGCCCATCGACGTGTCCGCGCTGGTGCGTGACAAGGTCATCGGGGAACGCCTGGCCACAGTGCTCACATCCGCCACGCTGACGGTGGGAGGGTCGTTTGCGTACATGCAGAACCGGCTTGGCCTCGAACGCGCGGACACGGTGCGCTTGCCGTCGGAGTTCGACTTCGCGAGCCAGGCGCTGTTGTATCTTCCGCCCGACATGCCCGACCCGCGATCACCGGAGTTCAACGTGGCCGCCGCGGGTGTCATCGCGGAGTTGCTGGAGCGTTCATCAGGACGCGCATTCGTGCTGTTCACGTCCTATGCGGCGATGCGGGATGTGTATGACCGCGTGGTCCCCCACCTCAGCTGGCCGACGTTCCTCCAGGGGGATGCGCCCAGGTCGGCTCTGCTGCGGGATTTTCGCGCAACACCGAACGCCGTGTTGTTCGCCACGGCGAGTTTCTGGCAGGGGGTGGACGTCGCGGGGGACGCGTTGAGTTGCGTCATTATCGACCGGCTGCCGTTTGCCTCCCCGGGTGATCCCCTCGTGGCCGCCCGGATCGGGGCCATCCAGGCCGCCGGCGGCCACCCGTTCCACGACTATCAGATTCCGCTCGCCACCCTGACGCTGCTGCAGGGGCTTGGGCGCCTGATCCGCACGCGCGGCGACCGTGGCGTCATGGCCGTCCTTGACCCGCGTCTGACGAAGATGCCGTACGGCCGCCGGTTCCTCGCCTCATTTCCGCCCGCGCCTGTGTCGAGGAACCTCTGCGATGTTGCCACACTGTTCAAGACCGGATGTTAAAATATCCACGGAGGCTTTCTGTATGACCCGTCACACCTGCATTCGCGGAATCGTTGCGCTCGCCCTGTCACTGGTGGCCACACTCGCTTTTGCCCAGGCCATGGGACAAGTTCGCGGACGGATCGTCGACGAAAAGGGCCAGGGCGTGCCCGAGGCAGAGATTGTCATGGAGTATGTCGGTGACGTCCAGCTGGCGATTTCGTTCAAAGCCAACGTGCGCGGCGAATTCGTGCGGTCGGGCCTCCGGACGGGCCAGTGGCGGTTGCAGGCGACGAAGGGCGACCTCGTCGGTCGGAACAACGCCGTGCAAATCACCATCAGCAACATGACGCAACTCGAGCCGATCGTGCTCAAGGTGCCGGTGGCGACCACCACAGGCACCATCGACACGACCGGGATGACGTCGGAAGAGGTCGAAGCGCGCAACAAATTGATGGAATCACTCAAGGCCGAATTCGCGGCCGGCGACGCGATGATCAACACGGACCCGGATGGCGCGATCGCGAAGTTCATGGCCGTCGCCGAGAAGGTGCCCGGCTGCGGCGTGTGTTACACGCGCGTCGGTGACGCCCAGTTGGTGAAGAAGGACGATGCCGCTGCGGAGACCGCCTTCCTGAAGGCGATCGAACTGGATCCGAAGGCGACGGAGTCCTATTCGGCTCTCGCCGGGATCTACAATCGTCAGAAGAAGTTCAAGGAAGCTAAGGAGATGAGCGCGAAGGCCAACGAGCTGCAGGGTGCATCCGGTGGTGGCAGTGCGTCCGACGTGCTCAACCTCGGCATCATCGCCTGGAATGCAGGGCAGTTCCCGGAAGCCAAGGCGCACTTCGAGAAGGCAACGCAGCTCGATCCGAAACTCGCGGACGCGTTTTTCCGTCTGGGGATGGCCAACATCAACCTGGGCCAGCTACCTGCGGCCGTCACGGCGTTCGAGGAGTATCTCAAGCTCGCCCCAACGGGTGAACACGCAGAAATGACCAAAGGCATTCTCAAGAGCATCAAGGGCGACAGCCCCCGCGCGTGATCAGCGACCAACTCCAGGAGGTGCGCCGCCGCGTTGACGCGGCGGCGGGTCGTCTCTCCCCGTGCTCAACAGCCACGCTCATCGCCGTCTCCAAGACCTTTCCCGAAGCCGCCGTCCGTGAAGCGGCCGCCGCAGGGCAACTCGACTTCGGCGAGAACCGCGTGCAGGAAGGTCTCGACAAGGCCTCAGCCACGGCTGATCTCGGCCTGACCTGGCACCTCATCGGCCACCTCCAGACCAACAAGGCCCGCAAGGCGGCGGCAACCTTCCACTGGATTCACTCGATCGACAGTGTGAGCCTGCTCCAGAAGGTGGACGCCGGAGCCGTTGAGGCCGGCACGACACCCAATCTGCTGCTGCAGGTGGATCTCGCGGGAGAGGAGACGAAATTCGGCGCGCCTCCCGAGGCGCTCTTTGGCATTGCGAAGGCGGCCCTGGAGATGAAAGCCGCGCGCCTGCGCGGCCTGATGATCATTCCGCCTGCCGTGGACGATCCCAATGACGCGCGTCCGTGGTTCCGTCGCCTGCGCGATGTCCGCGACCGTCTGATCGCAGACGGCATTCCGGCGGACGCGCTGCGCGAACTGTCGATGGGCATGAGTCACGATTTCGAAGTGGCGATCGAGGAAGGCGCCACGATGGTCCGCGTCGGCACCGCGATCTTCGGGGGCCGGCCACCAGTGACGACACCATGAGCCCGCGCGTCACCCTCCTGATTGAACATCTCGACCAGTTGTTCACGGTCGCCGGACCGGGGCCACGTGCGGGTGCCCGCCAGGGCGACATCACCGCCACTGCTGATGGCGCCGTCGCCGTCAACGGCGCCACCATCGTGGCCGCAGGATCCACCGCAGATGTCCGCGCGGCCGTGACCATCACGTCGGCCACCACGATTGTCGACGGCCGCGGGTGTTCACTGGTTCCCGGCTTTGTGGATCCGCACACCCACGTCATCTTCGCGGGAGAGCGACGGGATGAACTGCGGCGCCGGCTGTCGGGCGCAGGCTACGCGGAGATCGCCGCCGCGGGTGGCGGTATTTTGTCGACGGTGCGGGCGACACGGGCCGCGAGTGAAGAGGCACTCGCCGCACAGACGCTCAGGCGCTTGGCGGAGATGCTCAGGGCCGGCACGACCACCGCGGAATCCAAAAGCGGCTACGGCCTCGACACGGAGACCGAGGTACGCATGTTGCGCGTGTCGCATGCGTTATCCGCGATGCAGCCGATTGAACTGACGACCACGTTCATCGGCGCGCATGAGGTGCCGCCCGAGTACCGCGGCCGGCAGTCCGAGTATGTGCGGCATGTCATCGAGGACATGCTGCCGGCGGCGGCACCACACGCGGAGTGGTGCGACGTGTTCTGCGACAAGGGATTCTTCACGCCTGAGGAATCGCAGGCGATTCTCGAAGCCGGCAAGGCGCTCGGACTGAAGCCCCGCATCCATGCCGACGAACTGGCGGCCAGCGGCGGCGCCGAGGTGGCGGCGGCAGTTGGCGCCCGTTCGGCCGATCACCTGATCTACGCGACCCCACACGGCATTGCCGCGATGGCGGCTGCCGGCGTGACCGCGACTCTGCTGCCGTGTGCGGCGTTTTATCTGAAACTCGGCCAGTTTGCCCCGGCGAGGGCCTGCATCAACGCCGGCGTGCCCGTCGCGCTCGCGACCGACGTGAATCCCGGCGGCGGATTTTCGCCGTCCATGCCGTTTGTGATGACGCTCGCCTGTTTTGCCATGGGGATGACGTTTGAGGAAGCCCTCGTGGCGTCCACCATCAACGCTGCGGCGTCACTGGACCGGCAGGATCGCATCGGGAGCCTTGAACCCGGCAAGCAGTTCGACGCCGTGTTGATCAAGGGGCCCGCGATCAATCTGTTGTGCGCCAATGCGTCGCCCATTCTCACGGTCTACAAGAAAGGTGTCCCATGCTGATCGACCGCACGTTACCGTCATTTCTTGATGCGCTCTCCAGCGCCGACCCTACGCCTGGCGGCGGATCTGCGGCGGCCTTGGTCGGCGCCACCGGCGCGGCTCTGCTCGCGATGGTGGCCGGCATGCCGAAGACGCGCACCAACGCGATTACCGAGCGTGAGGCGCTCGACCAGGCGCACACGGAGCTCATGGCGGTACGGGAGACGCTGGTCGCCCTGATCGATCGCGATGCCGCCGCGTACGACCTTGTCGTCGCCGCGTTCCGCAAGCCCAAGGCGACTGACGAGGACAGGGTCGCGCGCAAGGCGGCGATCCAGGACGCGACCCGCGTCGCGACCGAAGTGCCGGTCGAAACCATCGAGGCCTGCGTGGACGCGATGCGCGCCGGACTCGCGCCGATCGCGCACGGCAATCCGTCGGCGGCGTCGGACGGCAAGGTCGGCTTCAGGCTGCTGCTCGCAGCCGCCCTCAGCGCCAAGGACAACGTCGACATCAATCTCGGCGGGCTGACGGACGTATCGCTGCAGACACGTTTACGGGAAGAGTCGGAGCAGCTGGCCGCGCAGGCCGTGGCGCTGCACGCCGAAGTGCTCGGTTAGCGGACGGTGTTCAGCAGGCGCTCCCACCGGAGTCCTGCGTCGAACGAAAAGTAGATGAAGAGAGCCCGGCCTTTGACGTACGTGGCCGGCAGGAATCCCCAATACCGGCTGTCTTCCGAGTTGTCCCGGTTGTCGCCCATCATGAAGAACTGGCCGGCGGGCACAGTCACCGGACCATAGAACTCGCGCAGGTCGCCGCTGGCGCCAACCGACTCCATCGAGGCAGGACTCGCATAGTACGCCCATGATTCCTCGAGTGGCTGGTCGTTGATGTACAGCACCTTGCGCCGCAGCTCGAGCCGCTCCCCGGGCAGGCCGATTACCCGCTTGATGAAATCCCGTTCCGGCGCCTGGGGATACTTGAAGACGACGATGTCGCCGCGGCGGACATCGCGGATCGGCAGCACCAGGCGTTCCACGCCGGTCGCCGATGGGGCAAAGATCATCTTGTTGACGATCAGGTGATCGCCGATGAGCAGGTTCGGCTCCATCGAGCCGGTGGGAATCTTGAACGCCTGAAACACGAAGGTGCGTACAAACAGCGCGAGCACCACGGCAATAATCAGTGACTCGGCGTACTCACGCACCACCGATTTCTTCACGACTCGGTGCCCACCTTCAGCACAGCCAGGAACGCTTCCTGCGGAATTTCCACGCGACCGACACGTTTCATCCGCTTCTTGCCTTCCTTCTGCTTCTCAAGCAGCTTGCGTTTGCGCGAGATGTCGCCGCCGTAACACTTGGCGAGCACGTTCTTGCGCATCGCCCTGACGGTTTCGCGGGCGACGACGCGGCTGCCAATTGACGCCTGAATGGCGATCTCGAACATCTGCCGGGGAATCAGTTCCCGCATCTTGGCGGCCAGCGCCCGGCCCTTGCCGTACGCGCTGTCCTTGTGCACGACCATCGCCAGCGCATCCACCGGCTCGGCGTTCACGAGAATGTCGAGCTTGACGAGGTCCGCCTCCTGGTACCCCACCACGTGATAGTCGAGTGAGGCATACCCGCGCGAAATCGTCTTGAGGCGATCGTAGAAGTCGAGCACGACCTCGTTGAACGGCATCCCGTACGTGATGACCACGCGGTCGGACTTCAGGTACTCCATGCCCTTCTGCACGCCGCGTTTTTCCTGGCAGAGTTCCAGGATGCCGCCCACGTGATCCACAGGCGTCAGAATCGTCGCCTTGATGATCGGCTCCTCGAACTTAGCGATGCGGCCAGGGTCAGGCAACTTGGAGGGGCTGTCAATCTCCTGCACCATGCCATCGGTGGTGGTGACCCGGTACAACACGCCCGGCGCCGTCGTCACCAGATCCATGTTGTATTCGCGCTCCAGGCGCTCCTGGACGATTTCCATGTGGAGCAGGCCGAGGAAGCCGCACCGGAACCCGAAGCCGAGCGCCGCCGACGTTTCCGGTTCGAAGAAAAATGCCGCGTCGTTGAGGCGCAACTTCTCCATGGCCTCGCGCAGTTCCTGATACTGCGAGTTCTCGACCGGGTACAGACCGGCGAACACCATGGGCTTCAGTTCCTTGAAGCCGGGAAATGCCGCCAGCGCCGGACGCTGCGCGTCGGTGATCGTGTCACCGACCTTGGCATCCGCGACATTCTTGATATTGGCGACCATGAACCCGGCTTCGCCGACACCCAGCGATTCCACGGGCACAGGCTTGGGCGTAAAAACGCCCAGCTGATCGATCTGCAGATCCAGTCCCGCCGCCATCAACCGGATCTTCTGGCCCACACGCATCTCGCCGTCGATGACGCGGGTGAGGATCACCACGCCGCGATAGGCGTCATACCAGGAGTCGAAGATCAGCGCCTTGAGCGGCGCGTCCGGATCGCCGGCGGGCGCCGGCAGGCGGCGCACAACCGCCTCAAGGATGTCGTGCACGCCTTCTCCGGTCTTGCCGCTGGCCAGAATGGCGTGGTCGGCATCGAGGCCGATGATTTCCTCGACCTGCCGCCTGGCTTCATCCGGTTGTGCGCCGGGCAGATCGATCTTGTTGATGACCGGAATGATCTCGAGGTTGTTCTCAACGGCGAGGTACGCATTGGCCAGTGTCTGGGCCTCGACGCCCTGCGACGCATCCACGAGCAGCAATGCCCCTTCACACGCCGCCAGCGACCGTGTGACCTCGTAGCCGAAGTCCACATGCCCCGGCGTGTCGATCAGGTTCAGCATGTACGTCTGCCCATCGTCGGCCTTGTAGGTCAACCGGACGGCGTGTGCCTTGATCGTGATGCCGCGCTCGCGTTCCAGGTCCATGGAGTCGAGGACCTGGGCCTCCATCTCGCGCGCCTGGAGCGCGCCGGTGGTCTCAAGCAGACGGTCGGCCAGCGTCGACTTGCCGTGGTCGATGTGGGCGATGATCGAAAAATTGCGAATCAGGCGCTGGTCCATGTATTCCGGACTCCTAGCGCTGTTCGATCGGCAACACCTGTTGCGGATACACGGGGCCGATGTAGTCGGTGCGCGGACGGATCAGACGATTGTTCTGATACTGCTCGAGCACGTGGGCCGTCCACCCGGAGATGCGACTGACCGCGAAGATCGGGGTGTAGAGATCGATGGAAATGCCCAGTGAACAAAACATCGACGCCGAGTAGAAGTCGACGTTCGGATTGAGCTTCTTCTCGGCCTTGACGACCTGCTCAATGCGCTCGGACATCGCGTACCACTGGGGCTGACCGGCCTTCTGGCCGATCGACTGGGAGAAACGTCGCAGATGCGTCGCGCGGGGATCTTCGGTGCGATACACGCGGTGGCCGAAGCCGGAAATCTTTTCCTTGCGCGCCAGTTTTGCGCGAATGAAGGCCTCGGCCCGTTCGACGCCGGCGTCCTGCCCAATCTCAAGAAGCATCGTCATCACTTCGGCATTCGCCCCGCCGTGCAGCGGGCCCTTGAGCGCGCCGATGGCACCGACGATGGCCGAGTGGAGGTCGGTGAGGGTGGCGGCCGAGACACGCGCCGCAAACGTCGACGCATTCAGTTCGTGGTCGGCGTGCAGCACGAGCGACACGTCAAACGCGCGCGCCGCCAGCGCCGACGGGCGCGTGCCGGTGAGCATGTAGAGGAAGTTGGCGGCGTGGCCGAGTGCCGGATCCGGATCGATGTGACCGCCGCCCGCCTGCATCCGTCCCCACGTCGCGACCAACGCGGACATCTGCCCAGTGAGCCGCACCGCTTTGCGGTAGTTGGCCTCAGGCGTCGAGAGGGCCGTCTCGGGATCAAAGTGACCCAGCATCGAGGTCAGGGTGCGGAGGGCGTCCATGCCATCCACCTGCGGCATCGACTTCATCGCGCGCAGAATCGGTTCCGGCAGGATGCGCGCAGCCGCCAGTTGCGTCTGCAGATCGCCCAGTTCGGCGCGCGACGGCAGGCGCCGGTGCCACAGGAGGAAGCAGCACTCCTCAAACGACACGCCATGATCCATGTCCGCCAGATCGTGAATGTCGTACCCGCAGTAGGACAACACCCCGCGATCGCCATCGATGTAACAGATTGCGGATTCGCCGGCGACGACATCCTCGAGTCCGGCCTTGGGTTTCACGGGTGTGGCGGTCGACATGGGTCCGGACGTCCTTACGTGCAGCTAGTCCGCAATCTGCGGCGCCTTCAACAACACATCGTCACCACACTGCTGGAGCAGCGACATGACACCTGTGTAGAGGAAACCAAACTGGAACAGCACCAGGAACGGCAACGTGCCGTAGATGCCATGGGAGAGGGCGTAGATGACGGTGTAGGTGAAGTACAGCCCCAGCGCCACTTCGATCATCGGCTGTACCGCCATGGTCTGGTGGTACTTCTTGCCCTGCCAGCCGTCCTTGTTGTTCGCAATGCCGTACTTGGCCGTGCGGGCGAACTCGCCGGGACCGCCAAAGAGCGCTTCAAACACCGCCTTGGTGTTGTTGACCGCGAGGCCGATACCGATCGACATGACGATCGGCAGGTATCTCACACGCGCCTTCCAGTCGGTGTAGAGCTCACGCTGCGACACAAGATAGAAGTTGGCCACTGACGCGGTGGCGGCCATGAACAGCGGCAGGTCGATGAGCAGCATCTCGGTCCAGCCCATGTTGTACCGCACCCACATCGCCGGGAACATGAGCACCGACAGCACACACATCAACACGTAATTGAAGTTGGCGGTGAGATGGAAAAACGCCTCGACCTTCACCTTACGTGGCAGGTCCGACGCGAGGATCGCGGGAAGCACCTTGCGGCAGGTCTGGATGCTGCCCTTCGCCCAGCGATGCTGCTGCGACTTGAAGGCGTTCATTTCGACCGGCACTTCCGCAGGGGTCACCAGGTCGGGCAGGAACAGGAACTGCCAGCCGCGCAGCTGCGCGCGATAGCTGAGGTCGAGGTCCTCGGTCAGCGTGTCGTGCTGCCAGCCGCCCGCGTCGCCGATCGCGCTGCGACGCCACACGCCGCCGGTGCCGTTGAAGTTGAAGAAGCAGCCGGCACGGTTGCGGCCACCGTGTTCGAGCACGAAGTGCCCGTCGAGCAGAATCGTCTGGATCTTCGTGAGCAGCGAGTAGGAGGCGTTGATGTGGCCCCAGCGCGCTTGAACCACAGCGACCTTCGGGTTCTGGAAATGTCCGATGGTCTTCATCAGGAAATCCGGAGGCGGCACAAAGTCCGCATCAAAAATGGCCATGAACTCGCCGCGGGCCACCTTCATCGCTTCGTCGAGCGCGCCGGCCTTGTAGCCGGTGCGATCGGTGCGATGGAGATAGTGGATGTCGAACCCGAGCGCCGCATACCGCTGCACGGCGGCCGCCGCGATCTCCCGCGTCTCGTCGGTCGAATCGTCGAGCACCTGGATCTCCATCCGGTCCTTCGGATAGTCGACCTCGCAGACGGCGTCGATCAGCCGATCGACGACATACATCTCGTTAAAAATCGGCAGTTGAATCGTCACCACCGGCAGGTCGGCCATCGGCGGCGGCCCGGGCACCCGATGCTTGTTCTTCATGTACTCGTACACCAGGTAGTACCTGTGCCATCCGTAAATGCCGAGGATGCTCAGGACGAAGAAGTAGGCGACGAGAATTCCGGTTTCGAGTTCCGACATAGGCTGGGGTCCAGACCCAAACTGCGACCCTCTATTCTAACCGGCAAACGGTCCGCTGGTCCGCAGTCCGGGGCTTGACAGGCTCGACGGTAATCGTGAAGGCTATAGTCGTTATCACGAATTACATCCAACCGAAGGAGCTCCCATGACCACCCGGACCGCACCCGCCACCTCGACCTGGACCATCGACGCCTCCCACAGCGAAGTCGGCTTCGCCGTCAAACACCTCATGATTTCGACCGTTCGCGGACGATTCGCGGGTGTCACCGGGTCGGTCACCTTCGCCGACGGCGACTTCAGCCAGGCCGCCGCCGACGTCACCATTGACGCCGCCAGCATCGACACCCGCGAGGACAAACGCGACGCCCACCTGCGCTCCGCCGACTTCTTCGACGTCGAGAAGTTCCCGGTGCTCACGTTCAAGAGCCGCCGCGTGCAGGCGATCTCCGGAGACACGTTTCAGCTCGTCGGCGACCTGACGATCAAGGACACCTCGAAGGAAGTCGTGCTCGATGTCGAATTTGAGGGCACCCAGAAGGATCCCTGGGGCAACCAGAAGAGTGGCTTCACCGCCACCACCAAGATCAGCCGGACGGCGTTTGGCCTCACCTGGAACGCCGCACTGGAAACCGGCGGCGTGCTCGTCGGCGACGAGATCAAGATCTCGCTCGACGTCCAGTTGCTGAAGACCACCTAGACTCGGAGCACTCCATCCCTGTCACCGCCTGACCGCCGTCGTCGTTGTCGACGCCGTCGAGATACAAATCCGCGTCGCACCCCACCGGCCCACTCAGGCAGCCTCCAAGCGCGGCCTCACGAAGGCCGGCATCGCGGAGCTATTCCGGGAGGAAAAACGACGACGCAAACCCGATGCCGACCACCACTACCGCATAACGGCCGCTCACCTGCACACGTCACCGCTCATCACCGCGGATTATCCCCTGAACTCCGTGCGATAATTGCAGGCTCCCCGGATGACCGGGGTACCGGCCCATGCAACCCGCTGTCCTCCGCGCGCTCGAGTTCGATCGCATTCGGGAAGTGCTGGCGTTCCAGACGCTGACGCCGCTCGGACGCGCCGCTGCGCTCGCGCTCGAACCTTCGCCGGACGCGGTCGAGGTCGGCGTACAACTCGACACCACGTCTGAAGCGGTGCGCCTGCTCGCTGACGGCGGATCGCTGTCGATTCAGGCGCCGGAGGCGCTGCTCGACATCCTGGACGCGCTGGCGATCGCCGGGCAACCCCTCGAGCCAATCGCGCTGGTTGGCCTCGCCACGTTTGTGGACTCGGTCGACGACGCCTGTCAGACGATTCGCCGGCTGGGCACGACGGCGCCGCTGCTTGGTGATCTGGTGTCGGCCGCCGCGTCGTTTGCCGACGAGGCCTCACGGACGCGCCGCGCCATCACGCCATCGGGCGACGTCACCGATGATGCCAGTCCCGCATTGCGCGATATTCGTGACGCCTTGCGGCGTTATCGGGCGAAGTTGCGGTCCACCCTCGAGGGACTCACCCGCGGGCGCGACACGGCGAAATATCTCCAGGACCAGATCGTCGTCGACCGCGGTGGCCGGTACGTGGTGATGGTCCGCGCCGAACACCAGCACGCCATTCCCGGCATTGTGCACGGCAGTTCCGCGAGTGGCGCATCGCTGTACCTCGAGCCGATGGCCACGGTGCAGACCAACAACGAGATCGTGGCGCTCGCCGACCGCGAGAAGGCGGAAGTGTTCCGCATCCTGCTCGCCTTGACGGACGCCTACCGCCTGCGCGCCGCCGACCTCGAGCACACGTTGCACGTGGCGGCCGCGCTGGATCTGATTCAGGCCAAGGCGCGCCTGGCACAGCGCCACCAGGCCGTCGCGCCCCGGCTGACCACCGACGGACGGCTGGAGTTTCTTGGGGCCCGTCATCCGTTGTTGGGACAAATGAGCTCGGAGGCGATTTCCGGGAAAATCGCCTCCGAGCTCGTGGTCGCCAACGACATCGTGCTCGTTCCCCCGATGCGGGCACTGGTGATCTCCGGCCCGAACACGGGCGGCAAGACGGTCGCACTCAAGGCGGCGGGACTGCTCGCGCTGATGGCGCAGGCCGGCTTGCACATCCCGGTTGAGCCCGGAAGCGCGTTCACGCCGTTTACGTCGATCTTTGCGGACATTGGCGACGAGCAGTCGATCGCGGCGAGTCTGTCGACGTTCTCCGCCCGCATCGCCCACCTGGTGGAGATGGAGCGCGCGCTGGCGTTGCCCGCACTGGTGCTGCTCGATGAAGTGGGCGGCGGCACCGATCCCATCGAAGGCGGCGCGCTCGGCACGGCGGTGATCGACCATTTCCGCCGCCGCGGCGCGCTGGTCATTGCCACAACACATGATGACGGGCTGAAGACGTTTGCGGCGACGACCGAGGGTATTCAGGCGGCGGCGATGGGGTTTGTCTCCGGGACGTACGCGCCGACGTACCGCCTCCTCTACGGCGCTCCGGGCCGCAGTCTCGCGCTGGAAATCGCGGAACGCCTCGGCATGCCGTCGACAGTCATCGCCGCGGCTCGCGCGCGGCGTTCATCGCGCGAGACCCAACTCGCCGAACATCTGGCACGCGTGGACCAGGAACTCGCGGTCCTCGATCGCGAACGGCAACAGCTTGCGGACGAACGGAAGCGCGTGGCGGACGAACGCGCGAAGATCCTCGCGCGCGAATCACACGTCACCGAGCGTGAGGCAGTGCTGCGCAAACGCCTCGACGACCGCCTGAACGAGAAGCTGCGCGAAGCCCGCGCCGAAGTCGATCGCGTCGTGGCCCAGGTCAAGACCAAGGCTGAGGCCCTGGTGCACAAGGCTGAGCAACGCCCGCTCTCCACCGGGGAGATCGGCCACCTGCGCGTCCAGGGCCGCGCAGCGCTCGAATCCGTCGCTCAACCACTCGTGCCGGCAACCGCCGACACCCACACGCCGTTGGACCGCGCCCCCGAGACCGGCGATCAGGTCTTTGTGCCGGCGTTCGGATCGAAGGGCACGGTCACGTCCGTCTCAGGCAAACATGCCGAGATCGATGTGCGGGGCAAACGGATGAAGGTCGCGTGGCGCGATCTGCAACACGCGGGAAAACGCGAGACGGCCCCACGCTCGGGTGGCGGCGTCATCGTGCCCTCAAGCGCGGGACTCGCCTCCGCCGTGCGCGAGCTGATGATCATCGGCAAGACCGTCGAACAGGCCACCGACGACGCGGAGAAGTTCCTCGACGCGGCCCTGCTCTCCGACAGCCGGCGCCTGCGCATCGTGCACGGGCACGGGACCGGGAAGCTGCGCGACGCGATGACAAAGTACTTCCGGGAACATCCACTCGTGGCATCGGTCAGCCCGGCGCCCGACAACGAAGGCGGCAACGGGGCGACCATCGTGGAGTTGAAGGACTGATGGCGCTTTTTCCGCAGGGCTTCCTCGACGACCTCAAGGCCCAAACCGACATCGTCACCATCATCGGAGAAGTGACGCCGCTCAAGAAGGCGGGCACCAACTGGAAAGGGCTCTGTCCGTTCCACACGGAAAAGACACCGTCCTTCAACGTGCTCAAGGACAAGGGCATCTTCAAGTGTTTCGGGTGCGGCGTCGGCGGCGATGTCCTGAAGTTCATCGAGCTGCACCAGAAGATCACGTTTCCGGAAGCCGTGCGGCTCCTCGCGCAGCGCGCGAGCATGACGATTCCGGAAGGCGTGGATGGGGCCGAGGATCGCGTGGCGTCGGCCGAGCGCGAAGCGCTGGTCAAGCTGCACGAGGATGCCCTGGCGTTCTACCGCGAGCAACTGGACACGCCGGGTGGGGTCCGCGCGAAGCGGGAACTCGACAAGCGGGGCCTGACCCCCGCCAGTGTCGAGACATTCGGCTACGGGTTTGCCCCGGCCGCCGGCCGGGACACCCTGACCAGCCTCTTTGCGGATCGGAAGGTCCCCCTGGCCCTCCAGGTAAAGTCCGGCCTGGTCATGCAGCGCGACGATGGGCGGGTGGTGGACCGATTCCGGAACCGGCTGATGATCCCCATCCGGCGGGATACCGGGTCCCTGGTGGCCTTCGGCGGCCGGGCGATGGACGAGGGACAGGTCCCCAAGTACCTGAATTCGCCGGAAACCCCCATTTATTCGAAGGGCCGGACCCTGTACGGGTTGGACGTGACGAAAGGGGCCATTCGGAAGCACAATTACTGTGTGCTGGTTGAGGGCTACTTCGACCTGGCACAGGTGTGGCAGGCCGGGGTGCAGCCGGTGGTGGCATCCAGCGGCACGGCGCTGACGGTGACCCAGGCGCGGCTGTTGAAACGGTTTGCCCCGAAGATCGTTCTCAGTTTTGACCCGGACGCGGCCGGACAGGGGGCGGCGGCGCGGACGTCCGAGTTGTTGGTCGCGGAAGGATTCCAGGTCAATGTGGCCCTGCTGCCGTCAGGCAGCGACCCCGATACGTTCATCAGGAACGAGGGTGGGCGTGCGTATGTCGAGCGCCTGAAGGGGTCCCGCTCGTATCTGGAGTTCCTGCTCGACCGCGCGGCGGAGCGGGTGGACCTGAACCGGCCCGATGGCCGGCGGACGTTCATCGGCCAGATGCTGACGGTGGCGGCGACGATTCCCGACCCGGCGGCGCGCGATCAGTTTGCGGATCGCCTGGCGCACAAGGCGCGCATCACGGAGAGCGTGGTCCGCGACGAGATTCGGAAGGCGGCGGCTCAGAAGAAGACGGAGCCACCGGCAGTCGCACTCCCCTCGCGGGTGCGGGTGCTCGACGCGGAGCAGGGATTGTTGTGGGCGCTGGTCCATCGGCCGGTTGAGGGCCTCGACGCGCTGGCGCAACTGGAGCCGGATGACCTGATTGGTCTGGTGTCGGCGCCGGTGTTTGAGCTGGCCCGCAGTCTGGCGGCTGTGCCGACCGATGTGTTGCCTGAGTTGCTCAAGGAGCGGCTCAGCGAGGGAGAACAGGCGCTGGTGGCGAAAGCCGCGAGCGCGGAAGCGGCGGCCCCTCCGCCGGATTGTGTGAACGCCCTCAAGCGGCGTCGCCTCGAACGCGAGCGCGCTGAGGTGCAGGACGAGATTGACCGGCTGCAAGCCGGCACACGGGCAGGCGACGACACCGATCGCCGGCTCGCGACGTTGTGGGCGAAGAAGTTGGAGCTGCTGCAGCGGCTCGAAGCGTTGAAGGAGTAGGGACCTTGTCGATTGAGGAAAAGTTTGACGAAATCCGTGCGTTGATGGCGATGGGCAAGGAGAAGGGGTATCTCCTGTACGAGGAGATCAACGAACTCCTGCCCGCCGACGTGACCTCCGCGGAAGAACTCGATGACCTGTTCAGCGCGCTCAACAGCGCGGGCATCGAGGTCGTGGACTCCGAAAAGAGCTACCGCGACGACAAGGGCGGCAGCGCGGACGACACCGAAGGTGGCGGGCCCAGCGGCGACCTCGACCTCACGCCCGGCGTCCTCGACAAGACGAACGACCCCGTCCGCATGTACCTGCGCGAGATGGGCACTGTTCCGCTTCTGACGCGCGAAGGCGAAGTCGCCATCGCGAAGCGCATCGAGTGCGGCAAGCTCACGGTCATGAAGCTGATCTCCCGCACATCGAAGGTGACCCAGGAGGTCATCGAGATGGGCGAGCAGCTCAAACGCGGCGAGCGCACCATCCGCGAGCTGGTCGTCTTTAACGAGGAAGAGATCACGGACGAGAAGCTCGAACGCCGCCGCAAGCAGCTCGAGAAGCAGATCGACGCCGTCCGGCTCGCCCAGGAGAACGCGGTCAAGGTGGCCGAGAAGTTCGCCGACGTCGCGAAGACCGACAAGAAGAAGTACGTCAAGGCCAGCTGGAAGATCCGCCGCGCCAAAGTGGCGGTAACGATCGCCATCCGGAAGATCGAATTCACCGAGATGGTGAAACGCCGACTGATCGACGGCCTGAAGTCGGCCGTGGAAGACATCCAGTGGAAGCAGCGCGAAGTGCGCCAGATCGATCAGAAGCTCGACCCGAAGAGCAAGAAGAAGCTCCGCGAGGAAGAGAAGAAGATCCTCCTGAAGCACAAGGAAGAGCTCAAGAAGGAAATCAAGACGATGGCGCTCAAGCTGGAGCAGCCGGCAGACGACCTGACCTTGATGCTCCGGACGATTCTCGAAGGCGAAGCGCAGGCCGAACAGGCGAAGAAGGAGCTGGTCGAAGCCAACCTCCGCCTCGTCGTGTCGATCGCCAAGAAGTACACGAACCGCGGCCTGCAGTTCCTCGACCTGATTCAGGAAGGCAACATCGGCCTGATGAAGGCGGTCGACAAGTTCGAGTACCGCCGCGGCTACAAGTTCTCGACGTACGCCACGTGGTGGATCCGCCAGGCGATCACCCGCGCCATTGCCGACCAGGCGCGCACGATCCGCATCCCGGTCCACATGATCGAAACGATCAACAAGCTCATCCGCACGTCCCGCGCGCTCGTCCAGGAACTCGGCCGCGAGCCGTCGTCGGAGGAAATCGCGCAGCGCATGGACATCCCCGTGTCGAAGGTCCGCAAGGTCCTGAAGATCGCGCAGGAGCCCATTTCGCTCGAAACGCCGATCGGCGAAGAGGAGGATTCACATCTTGGGGATTTCATCCCGGATACGAACGTCCTCTCCCCCGCCGAGTCGGTGATCAACCTGAACCTCAAGGAGCAGACCGACTCCGTGCTGCGCACGCTCACGCCGCGTGAAGAACGCGTCATCAAGATGCGCTTCGGTGTCGGTGAAGGCTCGGAGCACACGCTCGAGGAGGTCGGCCAGAGCTTCGCGGTCACCCGTGAGCGCATCCGGCAGATCGAAGCGAAGGCGTTGCGCAAGCTGCGTCATCCGTCGCGGTCGCGCCGGCTCAAGCCGTTTCTCGAAGGGCGCTGAGGGCGCGGTACTGTTATTGAGGATTGAGGAAGGAGGATTGAGGATTGGCAATTGTTCAATTGCGGATTGAGGGATTGATCCGACAATTCCCCCATCACATCCTCAATCCAACAATCGAACAATTGCCAATCCTCCCTCCTCAATCCTCAATCCTCAATCCTCAATGCAGCGCCACAGGCGCTGCTACGGGCCCTTAGCTCAATGGTTAGAGCGGCCGGCTCATAACCGGTTGGTTCCAGGTTCGAGTCCTGGAGGGCCCACTAATACCGGCCTTCGGCCGGCCCGTGATTGAGGATTGAGGATTGAGCGCATCAGGCACTGTAGACTAATGCCTGATGCTTGACGCTCTGACTTCTCTAATCGCGCTGCAGGCGCTTGATACTGCGGCGGATGTGGCGCGGAAGCGCGTGGCCGAAATGCCGGCGCTCGAAAAGGCGCTCGACAAGACCATTACCGCGGCGAAGGCGGTGCTGGACGGGGTCAAGGCACGACAGGCCGAGAACGCCGCCGCCGTACGCGCCCTTGAGAAGGAAACCGCCCTCATCGACGGCCGGATGGCCAAATTCGAGGACCACAAGGCGGCGGTCAAGACCAATCAGGAGTTCCACGCGCTGAACCACGAAATCGAGGTAGCCCAGGCCTCGAAGGCTGCGCTCGATGATCAAGTGTACGCGCTGATGGAGGCTGCCGAAGGGCTCGCCGCTGAAAAGGCAGCCGCGGAGGCCGCTCTGAAAGACACGACAGCCGCCGTCGAGAAGGACCGCGTCGCGCTCCGCGCCGAACGGGCCACCCTGGACGCAGAGCTCGCCCGCCTGGCCGGTGAACGCGCAACGGCTCTCCCGGCCATTCCTGCACCGGTGCTCGCCAAGTACGATCAGATTGCGAAGAACCGCAAAGGCCTCTCTGTCTCAGCCATGGTCAACGGCATCTGCACCGGCTGCAACGTCCGCCTGCGCCCCAACGTCGAACAGCAGGTCCGCAAGGGTGATGCGATCACGCAATGTGACTCATGTCAGCGGATTCTGTACTACGTAGCCCCGCCACCCGCAGACGCAGGTCATCAAACAACGAATACGCCACCGGCGTAACGAGCAACGTCAGCATCAGCGACAACGACTGTCCGCCGATCACGACGACCGCGATGGAGCGTCGAGACGTTCCGCGCCGTTCGCGGGCCTTCCCCTCGGGCACGACATCGGCCTTGTCGATGCAAGCAAACTCGCGAGGGCAGTCTCGGGAACCAGAATCGTGTCCTCGGTGCTCTCCGTGACAACCTCGGCGTTCGCAAACGCGGCGGGCCGTAGCGTACCCGTCGGATTCGCGACTTCCGATTCGATGCTCAGTGTTCGGCTCGACTCCTCGATCGCGGGGCTGATCCTCGCGATTCGTCCTGGGTGAGTGGTCGTGTCGCCTTCCAGTCGCACACGGACAGCCAGACCGAGCCGCACAGACGAGGCCTCCCGTTCCGGGATGGACAACCGCAGGCGCAGCGGATGCACCTTCACCAGCGTCACCACCGGGGTTCGGTCGTACCTGCGCCTCCCCCACTTGCCGGCGCCGCCGCCCCACCGCCACACGCCGCCGCCAGAGCACACAGGAGTACCGCCGCCGTGACACGCATGGCGGTTTTCTACCGCGGGGCTGAATCACCCCACCGTGAGCCGCACGTCGCGATGCGCCATGTGTTTCCCGCCAGTGACCGTGACTCGCAGCAAATACTCCCCAGAAGGGAGTGCCTCCAGCGGCAGCTCGTACGGATGATCCACGCCCACACCCGGCTGAAACTGCGCCGCTGGAATCGTCCGCGTCGTCGTCGCCACGACGACGTCGGCGGTGTTGACGACTTCGGTCGTGGCCGTCGCGTCCACTGGAGTACGATTCGCCTGGTAGACACGGAGCAATGCGCCCACGCGGTCGGTCGTGGCAAACGTGCGCACGGTCGTCGGCGCAAACGGCAGCACGTCACTCAGAGCATCGCGACCGCCAATGGGACGGCCTTCGGCGCGGCCGATTGCGAGCCCCGAGAGGGACAACGGACCACGCGCCGCATCCGGCACGGCCACACTGAGGTGCGCCGAACCCGCAGGTCCGGCCACGTCCGGCTGCCCGGACGCCTGCTCGACCGCCACTCGAAAGTTGTAACGCCCCGGCTGCAAATCGAGACGAAACACCACTTCGGCCAGATCGTGCGCCTGCGCGCCCGTCGCCACGGTCAACTGCTGATCAAGCGTCGAGAGCTGGCGTCGGCCCTCGCCGTCATACACAAAACCCCGAACGGTGAATTGTGTCGAGGCGCCAACGACAGTCGGCGTCGGCAACCCAAGGGTGAGTACCACCGGGTGGGTCTTCGCACCGGCACGCACGAGCGCGATCACCGACGCGCGCAGCGGCAGGGCTCCCGCCATCAAGGGCGACGTCGCCGCGTTGAGCAGGCCCGACCCGCGTGATTGCGTCACCGTCCGCCTTGCCTCGTCATCGCGCTCACGGGCGGTTCTGAACGCCCCACTCGACGGCATCACCATCACATCGTCTCGCTGCACCTTCACGTCGGCGAATCGCAGCTTGCCATCGAGCGGGAATTCCTGGCGGTACGCAATCGCATACATCGCAGCGAGCTCTTCCATCACGGCCGGCACTTCAAGCGCCGGCGCGTTGTGCTCGACAATGGCACGGCCGCCGGCAACGCGCGCCAATGTCAGCATGTCTTCGATGTTGTCGCGACGAGTGCGGTTCATCTGAACCTCAAGACCGATCGTCGTGAAGAAGTGGATGGGCACGTGGCCGAGCCGGCTGCCGGCCTGCACGGCGTCAGTGGAGCCCTCGGGGTCTGTATCAAGCAGCCCGGCATCGCGCAGCCAGTACCAATTGGGATCTGCCGAACAGGTCGATGGTCCGATACCGCTGCACCCGTACCCACGCGACGCGACCACCATGATGGCCCGCCTGTAGGACGGAACTTGCGCCAGAAACTCCCGGACGTTCCTGATCGTGCCGGGGGCATTGGGCGCGGCAAAGCGGAAATTCAACAGTGGATCAAACGCTTCGATCGCCGCCCGAAGCAACGTGCGGTCTGCGGTGAAATCCTGACTGCGATCAGTCCGATTCACGAACACCACAGCGGCGAGGTCATCTGGTCCCAGTCCATCAACGATGGCGTGCGCCACCTTCTTCCCCGCCTGCCGGTGCCACGCACCGCCGCTGACATCGTCCAGCACGATCACAATCAACCGTGACGCGGAGACGTCGTTGGTGATGATGTCGCGCGCGGCCGTGGTGTTCCAGGCGGGCCTGGTGAGCGCACGGGCGCCCGTCTCGACCTCGGCGACGGCCTGAATCGACTGGAGTTGCCCCCCGACACGGACCTCAAAATCGTCCGCCGTGAGTCCACGGACCGGCTTCCGCGTGCGGCGATCCAGCACTGTGACATCCACGCGCATCAGGTCCACCGACGCGCGGAACTGCGGCGGCTGCGGTGGGGCCTGCGAAGTCGGAGCTTGCGCCCACACGGCCACCCCGGCGGTCACCACGAGGCACACGAGGACTGCGAACTTATTCACGCGCGTATCTTCCTGGCAGGCTGGCAGGGGGATTGTACTATTGACGGGCCACACCCATGAACGTGCACCTCGTTGACGGGACCTACGAACTCTTCAGGCACTACTACGGCGCGCCGCGGGCGCAGTCTGTAGATGGCGTGGAGGTCGGGGCCATTCGGGGTGTGCTCGGGTCCATCCTGGGCATGCTCGGCGACGGCGCGACGCACATCGCTGTGGCCACTGACCATGTCATCGAGTCGTTCCGGAACGACCTGTGGCGTGGCTACAAGACTGGCGACGGCATCGAGCCGGAACTCTGGGCGCAGTTTCATCCGCTTGAAGATGCGCTCGAGGCGATGGGCATCACCGTGATGCGGATGATCGAGTTCGAGGCCGACGATGGCCTGGCGGCAGGTGCGGCGATTGCGGCGGCCGACCCGCGGGTCAGCCGCGTGTTGATTTGCACGCCGGACAAGGATCTCGCGCAGTCGGTGGTGGACACGCGGGTGGTGCAGTTTGATCGGCGCGCACGCGTGATTCGTGATGCGGACGGCGTGCGGCAGAAGTTCGGTGTGCCGCCCGCGTCCATTCCGGACTACCTCGCGCTGACAGGCGACTCCGCGGATGGGTATCCGGGCCTTCCTGGATGGGGCGCAAAGTCAGCGGCTGCGGTGCTCGCGCATTACGGCACCATTGAGCAGATCCCGGATGACCACCACCAGTGGGCGGTCCAGGTTCGCGGCGCGGCCCAACTGGCGGCCACGCTTGCGGAATACCGGCCGCAGGGGGACCTGTTCAAGCAACTCGCGACGCTGCGCCGTGATGCGGCTGCGTTCCCTTCGGTTGATGCGATTCGCTGGACCGGTCCACGGCCCGGCTTTCCTGCACTTTGCGAACGCCTTGGCGCGACGAGCCTCGCTCAGCGCGCCGCGCGACTTACGCCCGCAACCTGATCGCCGCGACCATGCGTCCCGTCGCCGCCCCCTCAGCCCGATGCGAGAAACACCGGTCAAGGTTGTCGGCCGTGCAGAGACGGGCCACGTGGATAGACGACGAGGGGACGCCAGCAAGGGCGAGCTGGTCCGCGTTGGCCTTCCAGAGGTCGAGCTTCCAGCGCTCGATACCGTCCTGACTCATCCAATCGGACGCGTCCGGGGTCATCGCGAGGAACGCGTTTCGCACGCGACCATCGACCTGGTAACAACACGGACCGATGCTCGGGCCAATGGCCGCCACAAGGTCGGCGGCAGACACGCCCAGCTCTTCAATCGCAGCCACGGTCGCCTGTGCAATTGCCCCGCACGTGCCCTTCCAGCCGGCATGAACTGCCGCCACCACGCGATGCTGACGATCGGCGATCAGGATGGGCACACAGTCAGCGATACGGACCGAGGCCACCCGTGCCGGATCGGTCGAAATGACGGCGTCGGCCTCAAGGTCGGATGCCGAGGGCACGCCCGGATGCACGTGGACGATGACGCGACCGTGGACCTGCTTGACGCGCACGACATCCGATTCACCCACTCCGAACAGGGTCGCGAGCTTCGCGTAGTCACCGACGGGTTCACGCCGGAACTCAAGAGACCGGCTGGAAAACACGTGCTGTGCGACAACCGCGAGGTCGGACTGCTGGAGCACGTCCCCCACGGTTGTCGGATTCCAGGCCCAGGTGGGCGATGGGTCAACCATCGTGGACATCCCAGCACGTGGCGTCCCGGTCCGCCGTTGGTACATCAGACATAAGCGCCACTCTACCCGAGGTTTCCGGCGACATCGCGCTGCGGCGCGGAACTGGTCTCACGTTTGCCTTATCAGGGGTGCCCGGACATTCCGACGGAGGCGCACACATGACCATCACATTTGTTCCGAACGACAAAGGCAATCCCCCCGGCAAGCTGGCCGACGCTGAACTGCACTTTGCGGGAGGCCCGCTCGACGGCCTCAAGCTCATCGGCTTCGGCATCTGGGAGCGCAAGACCGGCGGCCGCAACGTGACGTTCCCGGCGCGCCAGTATTCGATGAACGGGGAACGCCGCAGCTACTCGATCCTGCGCCCAATCGTGGACGCCTCATCGCAGAACGCGCTCCGCGACATCATTCTCGAGGCGTACAAGGAACACGAGCTGGAACTCGCCGAGGCGGTCTAGGTGGCTCGTCGTGGCTGCATGGTGACTTGGGCGCGCAGGCTCTTGTCGAGCTCGGTGCGGAAGAAGGATTCCTTCATGCCGCCGTCGATGATCTGCCACGGCAGGAAGGGATCGCCTTCCTTGTTGCGGTACAGGTAGGCGTCGGCGTCGAGGCGCGACTCTGCCACGGCCGCGCGCCAGTTGCCGCCATTCGCCTCGGCGCGTTCGATGACATCAGAGACACGGCGGTCGCCCAGGGACAACAGGCCCTGATAGTACGAGTGCCGTTCGGACTTGATGTTGAAGTAGACGTTGTCGAGGCCGGACACCAATTGGCGCAGCCGTTTCGACTTCTGGTCAATGGTCGCCGTGTCGGTCATCGGCATCCACTGATACGTCGTGCCCGGCTTCGGGACCAGGGGGTTCACGGAGGCCACGATGCGCCCCACGGCGCCGCGTGCCCTAGCGTACACCATCATGCGATCGCGCATGGCCACCGTGAGATCGCGGATTTCAACGAGGTCGTCGTCGGTCTCTGTCAGGATCCCGATCATGTAGTAGAGCTTCAGATTCTCGAAACCTGCGGCAAAGACCATGTCCGTGCGTCGAAGGATTTCCTCGTTCGTCACTGTCTTGTTGATGACGCGGCGCAAACGGTCGGACCCGGTCTCCGGCGCAATGGTGATCGACCGCTCGCCGCTCTCGCGGAGCAGCCGAAGGACAGGCTCCGTGAGGTCGTCCATGCGTAATGACGCCGGGCTGATGCCGTAGCCCATGCGCACGAGGCCTTCGAGGATGGGCACGATGTCGGGGTGATCACACAGCGCGATCGACACGAGCCCGGCGCGGGTGGCGTGCGGCCGGGCCGCCTCGGCCAGTTCGAGGATGCGCGCAGTGTCAAATGGGCGCACGGGCAGGTAGTTGTAGCCGGCCCAGCAGAAGCGACACATGTTCGCGCAGCCGCGCACCACTTCGATGAGGAACCGCGCGCCGAACTCCGTGTCGGGCGTGAAGATGCGCGTGGAAGGAGGATCCACATGGTCCGTTGCCCTGATGGCGGCTTTCCGAACCGTCGCCGGCGCCCGCGTCCCCGCCTTCGGCGTGATCGCCGCGACGCGTCCGGGGCCGTCGTACGTGACGTCGTACAGACTCGGGATGTAGAACCCGCGTTCCTGGGTCAACCGGTCGAGCAGGTCGTCCCGGTCCGACGCACTGTGCCATGCCTCGACGAGGGCCGGCACCAGCATCTCCCCTTCCCCGGCCGCGATGACGTCGGCGAACGGCGCGAGGGGCTCGGGATTCACGAACGTCACGGCGCCGCCGACCACGATCAGCGGGTCACGATGATGCCGGTCGACCGCCCGCGCCTTGAGACCTGCCATTCGCAACATGGTCAGAACGTTGGTGTAATCCCACTCGAAGGACACCGAGAACGCGAAGACATCGAAGTCCGAGACCGGCGTCTGCGATTCGATGGTGACGAGGGGCTGCCGTCGGAGACGGTCGTCCGTGAGGTCCTGTCGCCCCGGCAGGAACACCCGCTCACACACCACCCGGTCGTCGGCGTTCAGCAGCTGATACACCGTCTGCAACCCGAGGTTCGACATCCCGACGAAATAGGTATTCGGGAACGCGAGGGCCACGCGCATCCGTCCGCCGTGGGGCTTCCGGACGAAGCCCACCTCTTTGGCGAGCGTCTCGATCGCTGCAGCGCGGCGATCACCGGCCGCGCCGGCGGACGCTTTGCCGCCGTATCGACGTGGAGGGGGACGTTTGGGCATGTGGGTGCGCCACAGACGATCGCGCCGCGTCTGCGACGCAGACGAAGCGATCGGAGATGGCTGTGGAGATTGTACCTGCGTTATTGAGGATTGAGGATTGGGGATTGGGGATTGAGATGAAACTGCCGAACAACACAACGTCGCCGGAGACCCTTAAAGAGCGCCTCGAACAGTTTGCGCTTGGTGTGTTACAGCTGACCGCTCCGATGCTGAGAGAACTCGAGTCCAGGGATATCGCGCTTCAACTCAGGCGATCTGCTTCGAGTGCCTATTCCAACTATGGCTCAGCGTGCGTCGCAAGATCGCACGCGGACTTCACATCGAAGATCGGCATTGCCTACGAGGAAGCCGACGAGAGCCGTCGGTGGTTGCGCTTTCTCAAGAACGCGCATCTGGCGGCGGCCAGTGACGTGGAGCCTCTCCTCGCGGAGTCGTTGGAACTGCGCGCGATTCTTTCCGCGTCACATCTCATGGCAAAGCAGAACCGCGCTGGCAGGCGAGCCCGCTAGTCGGCAGTCCGCCGGTCCGCAGTCCGCCGGTCCGCAGTCAATCCCACAATCCGTCAATCCACAATCCCACAATCAATCCCGCAATCAGCAATTGAAGATTGGCAGCCCAATTGCCAATCCTCAATCCTCGATCCTCAATCCTCAATGCCGGCGGCAGTCCGCCCCGCGCCGCCGGCCTATCCTTCCTGTCGTCGCAAGAACGCCGGCACATCCAGCGCCGACGCGTCGTCGTCGAGCGCGTCGAGAGCGAGTTCACCGCGGCTGGCGGCGGCGGTGTCGGCGGTCGGCGCAGCGGGCGTCGGTGCCGGCGCAAACGCCGGCAGGTCGAGGCCGGGACGTCGCGAGACGGGCAGGGCCGGGCGGATCGCGCCCAGCGGCGCGCCGTTCACGACCTTGCGCTCCTCCTCCAGGATGCGGTGCGCGCTGTAGGCCGTCAGGTCAATCGGCGTCGGGATCGAAGACTGCGCGGCCGGCGCCACGGCATTGTGGGCGTGGTCGAACCCGGTGGCGATGACCGTGATCTTGACCGAGCCTTCCATCTTCGGATCCACCACCGCGCCGAAGATGATGTTCGCGTCCTCGTGCGCCGCGTTGTAGATGATGTCCGAGGCCTCGCTCACTTCGGCCAGCGTCAGGTCCGGTCCGCCCGTGATGTTGATGATCACGCCGCGGGCGCCATCCACCTTCGCGTCCTCGAGCAACGGACTCGACACCGCAGCCGTGGCCGCCGCGGTCGCGCGTCCCTCACCGGTCGCAACACCCGTACCCATGATGGCGATGCCCATGCGGGACATGATCGTCTTCACGTCGGCGAAGTCGAGGTTGATGATGCCGGGCACCAGGATGAGATCCGAGATGCCCTGAATCGCCTGCCGCAGCACATCGTCGGCCGTCAGGAAGGCATCGGACATGCTCGTGTCCCGCCCGACGGTCGTCAGCAGGCGCTCGTTGGGAATCGTGATCATCGTGTCCACGGCGTCCTGCAGTTCCTTCAGGCCGCGTTCCGCCTGCGTGGCCCGGCGTCGGCCCTCGAACCTGAAGGGCTTGGTGACCACCGCAATCGTCAGCGCGCCAATCTGATTGGCGAGACTCGCGATGACCGGTGCCGCCCCTGTGCCTGTGCCGCCGCCGAGACCCGTGGTGACGAACACCATGTCGGCGCCCTGCAGCGTCTCGACAATCTTGTCCGTATCCTCGAGCGCGGCGTCACGGCCGACGTTGGGATCGGCGCCCGCGCCGAGCCCCTTGGTCAGCAGACGGCCCAGCTGAATCTTCACCGGCGCCGGACTGTTCGCCAGCGCCTGCTGGTCGGTGTTGGCGACGATGAACTCGACGCCGCTCAGACCGGCCTGCACCATGCGGTTCACGGCATTGCTGCCGCCGCCGCCCACGCCAATCACCTTGATACGGGCGCCGGCACGCGCCTCTTCGTCGAGAAGGATTCTCAATTTGTCATCTCCCTGTTCCAGCAGCGTCAGTGGATTCATCGAACGATCTCCCCTCGAATCAGAAAAACTCTTTGAACAACGTACGAAGCCGCCCCGTCAGGCGGCCGATGGCCCCGGCGCCCACGCGCTCGGGTTCCTGTTGCAGATTGCGATGCGCGTACATCACGAGGCCCACGGATGTCGCAAACGCCGGGTTGTTGACGTGGTCGGCGAGTCCGCCGACCTCTTCGGGCGCGCCGCGGCGCACCGGAAGGTCGAAAATCTGCTCGGCGATCTCGACCATGCCCTCGAGCATGGCCCCGCCACCAGTGAGCACGATGCCCGAGTTGAGTGACTTCTCAAATCCAGCCTTGCGAATCTCGTCCCAGAGCAGATGACAGATTTCCTCGGCGCGGGGCTGCAGGATTTCCGAGAGGACACGCCGAGGCATCATCCGGGAGCGGCGACCGGCGATGCTCGCCACTTCCATCGTGTCGTCCTCGGGCACCAGGGATGTCAGCGCGCATCCGGATCGGCGCTTCAGTTTTTCCGCTTCGGGAATCGGCATCCGCAATCCGACCGCAATGTCGTTGGTGAAGTGGTCTCCACCCACAGCGAGAACGCCGGCGTGCCACAGGCTGCCGCGTTCAAAGACGGCGAAGTCGGTGGTGCCGCCGCCGATGTCCACCACACACACGCCCAGTTCCTTTTCGTCAGGCGTGAGCACCGCTTCACTCGCGGCCAGCTGTTCCAACACGGTGTCGCCGACTTCCACACCCGCGCGGTTCACACACGCGACCATGTTCTGCATCGAGGACGAACTGCCGGTCACGACATGGACGTTCACTTCAAGCCTGGATCCGGTCATGCCCACCGGCACCGCGATCCCGTCCTGGTCGTCCACGACGAAGTCCTGCGGCAGCACATGGAGAATCTCGCGACCGGCCGGCAGGGCCACGGCGCGAGCGGCATCAATCGCTCTTTTGACATCCTCCCGGGCAATTTCGCGGTTGCGGCCGGCCACGGCCACGACGCCGCGGCTGTTGAAGGCCTTGACGTGCGCACCGGACAACGCGAGATGGACCGTGTCGATCTCGACGCCGGCGGTCAGCTCGGCCTCGTCGAGGGCCTTCTTGATCGCCTCAGCGGCAGAGTCGACGTTGTTCACGACACCACGTCGAATCCCCTTCGAGTCGGCGAGTCCAATCCCGATGATGTCGACCGTCCCGTCGTCCATCATCTCGCCGACAATTGCCGAGATCTTGGACGTCCCCACATCGAGTCCGACCAAGTACCGCTCTCTGCGTCCCATGCGCTCTCCCTACTTGTGATCCTTCAGAAACACCCGGTCGCCGAACCGGAGGTCCACGTAATCCACCAGCCGCCCACGCTCCTCAAACCTGGGCGTCAAATCCAGATAGGTCTGCAGCCGTTCCACAAACTGCGCGTCCCCCAGATGCAGTGCTGTCGTGTCATCGGCGAGCATGACGACGACGTTGCCTTCGATGGCCACGTTGACCTGCGACACCACGCGCTTGAGCTCTGGCCGGACATCGAGCTCCCGGAAAAACCGCGCGACCAGCTGCGCGCGCTTCGGGTCAATCGGGGGGCCTTCCTCGGTCCGCGGCGCCGCCATGCCGTCGACGATCGACAGATCAAAATCCCGGTACTGCGGTCCGTACTCGTCCATGATCACGCCGGCGTCATCGACGAGATACAGCAGCTGACCGATGCGCGCGATCGCGACCGGCTCCCGCTCGACGATGTGCACGTCCACGGTGGACGGCAACACACGACGCAGGGTCACAGCCGCGACCCACGGCGAGCCCAGCAGTGCCGCCCGGAAGCGATCGAGATCCACGAGGAGCAGGCTCTCGCCACGCACGTCGCCGATCAGCGCCTCGACTTCCCCCAGCGTCAGGTGATGGTGCCCACTGACACTGAGATCATCCACGGCGAGAATCCGCGCACCGACCGCACGGGTCGAGGCGAACACGCCGACACCGGCCAGCGCCGCCATGAGCAGCACCACACGGCCGACCTGCCACACGCGCAGCCACTTTCCACGACGGCCCGGTCGCACGTCCGCGCGACGGAACCGTTTGTCCGCGACCGCCGCCGGTGCGGACGGCAATCCCCGTCGCGGCGTTGGCGATGTGCTCACGACACCACCTCCCCGGCACGCGACGCCGAGGCCATCTGCTGGAGCAGCGAGACGACGCGGTCCGCCACGTGCCCGATCGAGCCGGCACCGAGGGTCACCACGAGGTCGCCCGACTGTGCCATCAGCGCCAGATGGCCCGCGAGATCACCCACGGCCGGCACCAGCACCAGTTCCTTCACGTGCGGACGAACCGCCGCGGCAAGGCTGTCGAGCGAGATCCCGGCAATCGGGGCCTCGCTCGCGGCATAGATGTCAGTCAGCACCACCACGTCGGCCAGGCCGAGCGCCGGTCCGAACTCCGCGAGCAGGTCGCGGGTCCGCGAGTACCGGTGCGGCTGGAACGCCACCACCAATCGCCCTGGCGCGCCTTCGCGCGCCGTGCGCAACACCGCGGCAATTTCCGTCGGGTGATGGCCGTAGTCGTCCACGACCGTGACGCCGCTGACCGAGCCGCGGATCTGATAGCGGCGCTCCGCCCCGTGGAAGCCGCGCAGGGCCTCGGCGATGCGGTCAAACGGCACTCCCAGTTCGCGGCCCATCGCAGCAGCGGCGAGTGCGTTGAGCAGGTTGTGTCGCCCGGGGACGCCGACGACCAGTTCCCCGCGTTCCGGCGTGGACCGATCAGTTCCGCTGAATGTTCTGACCTGACATCGCGCTGTCCGGCCGTCGCTGGTGGCGCCTTCGCCGCGCACGTCGGCGGCCTCTGAAAATCCGTAGGTGATGACCCGGCGTGTGAGTCTGGGCAGCAGCGCCGCCACCACCGGATCGTCGATACACGCAATCACCGCCCCGTAAAACGGCACCTTGTTGCCAAACTGCACGAAGGCGTCGATGAGGTTCTCGAACGTCCCGTAACTCTCCATGTGCTCGTGATCGATGTTCGTGATCACGGCGAACGCCGGCGACAGCAGGAGGAACGACCGGTCACTTTCATCCGCCTCGGCCACCATGTACTGGCTGCTGCCAAGCCGGGCGTTGCTGCCGAATGCCGACAAACGGCCGCCGATCACCGCCGTGGGATCGAGGCCGGTCTTCTCAAGCATGAGGGCCACCATCGACGTCGTGGTGGTCTTGCCGTGAGCCCCCGCGATGGCGATCCCGGTTCGCAGGCGCATGAACTCCGCGAGCATCTCGGCTCGAGGAATCACCGGCACATGGGTGGCCCTGGCCGCCAGCACTTCGGGGTTGTCTTTGGCGACCGCAGACGACGTCACCACCACATCCGCGTTACCGAGATTGGCCGCCGCGTGTCCCACGGCGACACGCACGCCGAGGTCGGCGAGCCGGTCGGTGATCTCCGATCGCTTCGCATCGGATCCCGACACCTCGTACCCAAGATTGGCGAGGAGCTCGGCGATACCGCTCATGCCGATGCCGCCAATCCCCACAAAGTGGATCCGTCGTGTGCGCCCAAGCATCGTCGTCATGCGGCCAACTCCAGAAGCCGCGTCACAATCACGTCGGCCGCATCAGGCTTCGCCATTGAGCGCATCGCCGTCCGCATCGCCTCACGTTTCGAGGCATCAGCGGTCAGCGACACGAGCATGTCCACAAACGCCGCGCGGCCGGACTCGGTCGCGAGCGTCTTCTCCTCTACCAGCACCGCCGCGCCCTGTTGCACAAGCGCCATCGCGTTGTGGCGCTGATGATCATCGGCTGCCGCCGGAAACGGCACCAGCACCGCCGGCACACCGAGGGCCGCCAGTTCGGCCAACGTGGTGGCGCCCGCCCGGGTCACCACCACGTCGGCGCGACTCATCTCGTCGGCGACGTAGTCGAGGAAGGGTTCAGCCCGCGCCGGCAGCCCTGCGGTGCGGTAGGCATCACGGACCATTTCCAGGTCCCGTGTGCCGGTCTGGTGGAGGATTTCGAGGCGTGGACACCGCCGTACCAGCTCCGGTGCCGTCGCCACCATGGCCACGTTGACTGCGTGCGCGCCCTGGGAGCCGCCAAGGATCAGCACCCTCGGCGGCTGGTCCGCCGCATGACGTTCCGACCGAGACTGAAGGAATTCCGGACGCACTGGGTTTCCTGCAACAAAGCCCCTCCCGCGAAAGTAGGTCAGCGTGCTGTCATAGGTCACAGCCGCCGCTCGCACAAACGGCGCCAGCCAGCGGTTGGTCAATCCGGGAATCGCATTCTGCTCAAGCACCATCGTCGGCACGCCGCGCAGGGCGGCCATCATGACGATCGGTCCGGAGCTGAAGCCGCCGACGCCGACGACCACGTGTGGTTTGCGGCGGGTCACAACGCGCAGGGCATCCAGGAAACTGATGGGCAGGATCGAGGCGCCACGCAGACGCGCGATCAGCGATTTGCCCTTGATGCCGACACTGCGAATCATGTCGAGGTCGAATCCTTCAGGCGGCACCACACGCGCTTCGAGTCCCCGCGCGGTGCCGGCAAACGACACACGCGCATCGGGACGCCGCGCCAGCAACGCTCGCGCCACGGCGAGGCCCGGGTAGAGGTGTCCGCCGGTGCCGCCACCGGCGATCACCACGGTCAACGGGCGCGGCGTCATGCACGCACCCCGAGCGGATCTTCGGTGGTCACCGCACTTGCCACGCGCTGCACACGGCCATCCGCGTCCACCGCCGACGCGTGTTGGGTGATGTTGAGCAGGATGCCCATGGCAAACAGGCTCACAAGCATTGACGAGCCTCCGTTGCTCACAAACGGCAGCGGAATGCCTTTGGTCGGCAGCAGGCCGATCACGACGCTCATGTTGACGAAGGCCTGTGCCGCGAGCATCGCCGTGAGGCCGAGCGCCAGCAACGAGCCGAATCGGTCAGGCGCACTCATCGATGCCCGGAGGCCTCGCATCGCGATGACGACAAAACATCCCAGGATGACGGTCGAGCCAATCAGGCCCGTTTCCTCCGAGATCACGGCGTAGATGAAGTCGGTGTGCGGCTCCGGAATGTAGAAGAGTTTCTGCACGCCTTCCATGAATCCGCGCCCGAGCGGACCGCCCGATCCGACGGCGATCAGCGACTGCCGCAGCTGGAAGCCGAGACCAAACGGATCCTTTTCCGGGTCCAGGAAAATCATGAACCGTTCAAAGCGATAGCGCTCCAGGTAGATCGCAAGACCAGCCAGCGGCAGCAGGACGCTGATCGTGATCGCCAGGTAGCGGAACGAGAGCCCCGCCGCGAAGACCATCGCCAGCACCACGCCGCCCAACGCAGCGGACGTGCCGAAATCCGGCTGCATGACGATCAGCCCAGAGAACACCGCAACCAGAATCCCCACTGGCAGCAACGCATACGTCAGGTCGTCGATCCGGTGCATGCGGCGCTCAAGCAGCGCCGCCGTGAAGAACACGGCAGTCAGCTTCGCAATTTCAGACGGCTGCAATGTGAATCCGGGAATCGAGATCCAGCGCCTGGTGCCGTTGATCGGCGCAAACGCAAACACGGCGAGCAGGAACACGAGCGTGGTACCGACCAGCGTCCAGATGATCACCGGTTTCTTGAAGACGTGGTAGTCCACGCGCATGCCGATGAGCATCAGCACGAGACCGCCGCCCACAAACGCGGCCTGCTTGAGCAGGAAGCGGTACTGCGAGTCGAATCGGACGTCCGACCACCGCGCCGAAGCGGAGAACACCATCACCAGGCTGATGCCCAGCAATGCCAGTGTGGCCCACAGCAGCCACTTGTCAGATTTCAGCGTTCTCGCCATCGCTACCCACCACTTCCCACTTCTGCACTCACCGTGCAGCACTTCTGCCTCCGCCCTACAGGACGGGGCCCCCGACGCCGACAATAGCGGCGGCGCCTGAGCGATCGACAGTCATCAGCCGGGCCTCGGATAGAGACACCAACCTCACAGGCCGGGGCGGCCTGTGTTCCCAGCGGCTGGCTCTTTACCGCGGTGCCAGTACTGATGACTGTCCATCACTCAGTCGCCGAACCTCCTCCACAAACGCCTCGCCCCGCGCGGCGTAATCCCTGAACATGTCGAAGCTGGCGCACGCAGGCGCCAGCAACACCGTGCCGCCCACCGGCGCCAGGCCCCAGGCCTGCCGCACGGCATCGCCCATGGACGTGGCCTGCCGCACGGGTACGACATCCGACAGCGCGGCGTTCACGAGCGGCGTGGCTTCCCCAATCGCCACCACCGCGACACATCGCGCCTTCACGACATCGCGCAAATCCTCAAACCGGCCGCCCTTGTGTTTCCCGCCAAGAATCACCACCACGTCGCGCTCAAAACTCTCGATCGCACGGGTAGCCGAGACGATGTTGGTGGCCTTGGAGTCGTTCACAAAGGTCACGCCTTCGACCGTGCCCACACGCGCGAGCGCATGCGCCAGGCCATGGAAGCCTTCAACCGCACGCACCATCGCATCGGCGGGCACACCGGCGAGGCACCCGACAGCCGTCGCGGCCAGCACATCGCTCAACAGGTGCCGGCCGGGCACCTGAATCGCAGACAGCGGCACCAGCGGCGCGCTCGTGCCGCGTTCGCGGCGCACAATCGACGGCCCTTCCACGGTCACGCCGTCGGTCACCGGCGCCTGCAATCCGAAGTCGAACCGTCGCGCCCGTGCACCGGCGGCGAGCGCCAGGGCCGCCGGGTCGTCGGCATTGACCACGGCCCAGTCGTCGGCCGTCTGGTTCTCAAAAATCCTCGCCTTCGCAGCGGCATACGCCTCAAACGTGTGATGACGGTCGAGATGATCCGCCGACAGATTCACCAGCACGGCGATCCACGGGTGGAACGTCTCGATGGTCTCGAGTTGAAAGCTGCTCGACTCGACGACATGGACGGTCGCGTCGGTGGACGCGTCCACCTGCGCCGACAAGGCCGCACCGATGTTCCCTCCGGCAGGCGCATCCACACTGCCTTCCGACAACATCCGCGAGGTCAACGTGGTCGTCGTGGACTTGCCCTTGGTGCCCGTAATGGCCACCACCCGCCCCTTGAGCCAGCGCGATGCCAACTCGAGTTCGCCGATCACCGGCACTCCCGCCTCGCGGGCACGCGCGATCGCATCCTGATCGGGCGGCACGCCCGGGCTCAGCACCACCAGATTCGCGCTCGTGAACTGGTCCGGGCGATGCGGCCCGAGTTCGACCGACACGCCGCGCGACCGAAGCGCATCGGCGCCGTCGAACGTGGCCGCTGCGTCCGCAAGTGTCACGTGGGCCCCGCGCGACTGCAGCAAATCAATCGCCGCCAGGCCGCTGCGGGCGGCGCCGACTACGACGACGTGTTGGCCCTGGACGCTGAAGGGAGTCGCCATCACCGCACCTTCAGCGTGGCGAGGCTCAGGAGCGCAAAGATGATCGCGAGAATCAGGAATCGCGTGACCACCTTCGACTCGGCCCAGCCGATGAGTTCGAAGTGATGATGGAGCGGGGCCATCTTGAAGATGCGTTTGCCCCGCAGCTTGAACGAGCCGACCTGCAGAATGACCGACAGGCCTTCGAGCACAAAGACGCCGCCGACGATCGGCAGCAGCAGTTCCTGCTTGATGAGGATCGCCACCGTGCCGAGGGCACCGCCGAGTGCGAGCGACCCGACGTCGCCCATGAAGATCTCCGCCGGGTGACTGTTCCACCAGAGGAATCCCAGGCTCGCGCCCACAAGCGCGCCGCAAAAGATCGTCAACTCGCCGACGGGGAACCGCACGAACAGCAGGTACTCCGACAACTCGCGGTGGCCCATCAGGTAGGCCAACGCGGTGAAAGTGACGGCCGACACCGCGAACACACTGATCGCGAGTCCATCGAGGCCATCCGTCAGGTTCATCGTGTTCGACGCGCTCACCAGCACAAACGCGGCAAACGGGACGTACCACCAGCCGAGGTCGGGGATCCACTGCTTGAAGAAGGGAAACACCAACCGCGTGTTGTAGGCCGCCGGTTCCTGACTGGCCAGATAGATCAACGACACGCCGACCAGCGCGCCAACCACGACCTGCCCGAGCAGCTTGTACCGCGCAAACAGCCCGTGGTGTGAGCGGCGGGCAACCTTGAGGTAGTCGTCCAGAAAGCCGATCAATCCGAACGCGGCGGTGGAGAGGACGGCGATCCAGATGTAGGGATCGGTCAGGTTCGCGAGCAGCAGCGTCGGAATGAACACCGACGACAGAATCAACAGCCCGCCCATGGTCGGCGTTCCCGACTTGGCCTTGTGGGTCGCGGGGCCATCCTGCCGCACGACCTGTCCAATCTGGAACTCGCGCAGCCGCCGGATCATCCACGGCCCCAGCACCAGACCGATCACCAGCGCGCACAAACTCGCAAGCGCCGCGCGGAACGTGATCGATCCGGCCAGCCGGACATCAAAGACCTGATAGACGAGGTGGTACAGCATCAGGCCACCTCTCGCAATCGGGACGCGATGATGTCGGTGCGTGTGCCCCGCGATCCCTTGACCAGCACCAGGTCCCCGGCACCGACCATCGCCGCGACTGCATCGGCCGCCGATTGACTGGTCGCGAACCGGTGCACCTGCTCCGCTGACAAACCACCCGAGCGCGCGCCGTCAACCAACCCGTCAGCCGCGGCACCACCAACGGCGACCAGCACATCGACGCCCGCTGCCGCAGCCGCGCGGCCGGTCGCCTCATGCCACGCCCGCGCGGCGTCGCCCAACTCAAGCATTTCGCCAAGCACCGCGATCCGGCGCCCGTCGCACGGCGTGGCCGCGAGAGCCTGCACCGCCGCAGTCACGGCTGCCGGGCTCGCGTTATAGGAATCGTCGAGCAACCGCGCACCGCCGGCGAGCGTCATCGAGGCGCCGCGACGATCGACCGGTTGCAGGCGTGCGGCTTCCCGCTCGATGTCGGCGACCGGCACGCCACACTCGAGCGCGACGGTGGCCGCCGCCAGCACGTTCAGCAGATTGGCGCGTCCCGGCAGGGCGAGACGCAGGGTCATCGGTCCCCACGGCGTCGTCACCTCCGCCACCGTACCGTCAAATCCGCGGTCTTCGATTCGGCGAGCCTGCACATCCGCGCGCGCATCAATCCCGAACGTCACCGTCCGGCCGACGAAACGGCGCACATGGCGCATGACCAGTGCGTCATCCGCGTTCGCCACCACACGGGTGGCCGGCGTTGCGTCCTCCAGAATTTCGGCCTTCGCCTCCGCGATCGCATCGGCAGTCCCGAAGTGGCCGATGTGGGCATTCCCCACGTTTGTCCAGACACGGACGTCAGGCTGGGCCAGCCGCACCAGCGTCCGGATTTCACCGGCGTGGTTCATGCCGAGTTCGACGACCGCCATCTCCGGCCCCTGACGCAGTTCCAGCAACGACAGCGGAAGGCCGATGTGGTTGTTGAGGTTGCCCTCGTTCTTGAAGACGCGATACTTCGCGGCGAGGAAGGCGCCCGTGGCTTCCTTGGTCGTGGTCTTTCCGGCGCTGCCCGTAATCGCCACGACCTGCGCGCCGGAGCGCACGCGCACGCTGTGGCCCAGGCGCTGCAGCGCGTCGAGGGTGTCGTTCACCAGAATGACGGCTGCACCACCGTTGTCTGCGGGCGGCGTGGACACGAGCACCCCGGCGGCGCCGCGTGCGATGACCTGGGACACAAAGTCGTGTCCATCAAACGTCGGCCCCTGAAGGGCGATGAACAACGGACCGGGCGCGCGAGGCGCCGCCAGCGTCTGCGGCATCGTGCGGCTGTCGGTCGTCACGCGATCGAACACACGGCCACTGTCGCCGGCCAGCAACTGACCTCCGGTGGCCTCGGCCACCAACCCGGCGGTGAGCAGGAAGGCACTCACCGTCACACCCGAGACGTCGCCCGGCGCTGCGTCAATGCCGCCCGCGCGACTTCCACATCGTCAAACGGCGCGACGCGCGCGCCGATCGTCTGCGTCTGCTCGTGGCCCTTGCCGGCAATCAACACGACGTCGCCTGCGCGCGAGGCGCGGATCGCCTGTTCGATCGCCACACGGCGATCGAGGTGCACCAGCAACGGTGTGCCCGATCGCTTCGGCGCTGTCGGGTCGGCGGGCATCACGATGCCGCGCTTGATGTCGTCGATGATGCGCGCCGGATCCTCGGATCGCGGATTGTCGGACGTGAGCACGACCAGATCGCTCAGACGCGCGGCCACGGCGCCCATGAGCGGCCGCTTCGTCTTGTCCCGATCGCCGCCGCAGCCGAACACCGTGATGAGACGCCCGTGCGTCAGCGGACGCGCGGTCTCCAGCAGGTTCTTCAACGCATCGTCGGTGTGCGCGTAGTCCACGACGACCCGCACGTCGTCGGTCGATCCCGACACCACCTGGAACCGTCCGGGGACACCTTCGAGATTCGAAAGTCCGGCTTCAATCGCCTCGCGCGGCAGACCAAGCGCCGTCGCGGTCGCCACCACACCGAGGATGTTGTAGACGTTCGGCCACCCGACCAGCGACGACCGGACGGCCAGCGTGCCCGACTTCGTGGTGACGTCGCAGGCGATCCCGTCGAGGGAGAGTTGGACGGCCTCCGGGCGGACATCTGCGGTCTTGCTGATGCCAAAGGTCACCGGATTCGACACGCGCGCCGCCAGTTCGGCACCGCGGGGATCGTCAATGTTGATGATGGCGGGCGCACCGGCCGGCAGCAGGTCAAACAGGCGCTGCTTGGCGTCGAAGTACGCGTTCATGTCGCCGTGGAAGTCCAGATGGTCGCGCGTCAGATTCGTGAAGATGCCGGCGGCGAACCGGGTGAACGCCACGCGGTGCAGCACCAGCGCATGGGACGACACCTCCATCGCGCACGCGCGGCAGCCACGGGACACCATCTCGCGCAGCAACCGCTGAACTTCACTCGATTCCGGCGTCGTCTGCGACGCATCCACCTCGTCGGTCGGCTGCGGCCCGGTGCGCACCGTCACCGTGCCCAGCCGACCGCAGGGCCAGCCGGCAGCGTCAAACACGGCGGCCAGCAGATATGTGGTGGTCGTCTTGCCGTTGGTTCCGGTCACGCCGACGACCGTGAGGGTCTCACTGGGATGCCCGTGCACGATCGCGGAGAGATCGGCGAGTGCGAGGCGGGCGTCCGGCGTGAGGATCCAGGGGAGCCTCGCACCTGGAGGCGCTTCGCTCGCCGAAACGACGGCCACGGCGCCGGCTGCTTCTGCTGCGGCGACAAATGCCGCACCGTCAGACGTCTGGCCGCGAATCGCCACGAACACTGATCCGGGTGTGACCGCTCGGGAGTCGTTCGTGACGGCGGAGACGACGAGCGAGGCGGTGCCGGCCTCAGTCACACGGTGGCGCGCGTCGGGCGCAAGGGTGCGCGCCGCGGCCACAAGGGCGCCAAGTGTCACTGACGTCCTCCCGGCGGCGCCACCGGGCGCACGCGGTCGAGTTGAATGTAGGTGACGCCGCCGGCATCCACCGGTTCGCCGGCGGCCGGACTCTGTGTAGTCACGATGCCGTCGCCGCGCGCGCGCACCGTGAGGCCCGATCGCGTCAGCACGCGCATGGCTTCGCGAGCGCCGAGGCCCGTCACGTCGGGCATGAGCAACTGCCCGTCGACCTGCCGGATCTGGCGCGCTGCGTCAGCAGCACCCCGGGTGGCGTAACGAGCCGGCACCACGGGGGTCTCCTGCACCACCACCGGGGTGGTGGCACTGACGGTGGGAGGCACGCCGAGATGGCGGAGCGCGGCCTCCGAGAACTGCTGGAAGATCGGTGCCGCGACGACACCGCCGTAATATCCGCCGGCTCTCGGATCATCGACGACCACCAGCACCGCAAGCGCCGGGCGACGCGCCGGCACAAAGCCGGTGAACGACCCATAGTGATTGGCACTCGAATACTGCCCGGCGATGATCTTCTGGGCAGTGCCCGTCTTGCCGGCCACCTGGTACCCGGGGATCGCCGCAGCCTTCGCCGTGCCTCTGACGACCACGTCTTCCATGATGGCCGTGAGCGTCGCCGCGGTCGCAGGGGAGACCGCCTGCCGCAGGACCCGGGGTTCGACGATTTCGCGAACGCCGTCCTTGATGATCGCCCGTACGAGGCGGGGTTCAAACAAAGTGCCGCCGTTGGCGACGGCGGCGGTGGCGGCCACCATCTGCAGGGGCGTCACGGCGACCTGGTATCCCATGGACACGGATGCCAGCGCCGAGGCATTGAGGTGCTCCGGCCGCCAGACGATCCCGCCACTCGCGCCCCGGAAGTCGGGCGCATGCACTTCGCCAAATCCAAACCGGCGCACATACCGATTCAGGCGCTCCGCACCGATTTGCCACCCGGCCCTGATGGCGCCGACATTGCTCGACTTCACAATGACGTCATGAAACGTCATGTGGGCGCCGTAATAGTGCTCGTCGTGAATGGGTTTTCGCTGCGGAATCTTGATGTAACCGGGCGCGGTTTCGATCAGGTCGCCTGGGGCGAGAATCCCCTCTTCAATCGCTGCGGCGGCGGTGACAATCTTGAAGGTCGATCCCGGCTCGTAGATTTCCTGAACCGCCCGATTGCGGCGCAAGTCGGCCTCAAACGCGCCCGGCGTGTTCGGATTGAAGCTCGGATAATTCGCGAGCGCGAGAATTTCGCCCGTGTTCGGGTCCATCGCGACCAGGGTCACGGCGGTGGCGCGATGCCGTTCAGCGCCTGCACGCACTTCGCGCTCCGCGATGTGCTGGAGATACTGATCGATCGTGAGTTCGAGCGTCGCACCGGCCGTCGGTTCCGATTCGACGCGGCTCTGCACGGCCTGGTGTTTGGCATCGGTCAACATCAGCACGCGGCCTTTTTTGCCGCGGATGGTCGAGTCGTACGCCGCCTCGATGCCGCCCTGCCCGTTGTTCTCGCGTCCGACGTACCCGAGCACGTGCGCGCCCAGTTCCTTGTTCGGATAGTACCGGCGGGATTCCGCGCGCACCTCGACGCCGTGCAGCTTCAGCGCCGCAACACGTGCGCCGACCGCAGGCGACACGCCGCGACGGACAAACGCAAAGGCGCTTCTGTTGGCAGCGGCGGCAGAAATGGATTTGATCAGGTCCGCGCGCTCCGTACGGCTGCAGTCGCCGAACACCGCGCACAGATCCTGAATCGTCGCCGCCACGTCCTTCAGTACGCGCGGGTTGACGGTCACATTGTCGGCGTCCACCGAAATGGCGAGCACTTCCCCGTTGCGATCGAGCAGATCGCCCCGCTTTGCCGGGGGTTCATACACCCGCATCTGCTGGTCGGTGGCGACGTCGAGATAGTGCGGGTGCCGCACGACCTGCAGGTACACGAGCCGGGCCTGAATGCCGGCCGTCCAGACGACAAACGCCACCGCCACGAGCAGCAGACGCCGGCGGAAGGCGCGGCGCCACGACGCCTCGAATGCGGCATCGGGCCGGTCGTCGGTCTGCAATGGATCAAGTTCCCGCGGCGCCATGATCCCTCCCCGTTACCGCGCGTGCGCCACAGCGGCCTTCGGGGCCGTCGCGGCTCTGATCCGCTCAAGCAGCAGCGTCTCTGCCGCCGTCGGGTACACCATCTGCAATTCACGCATCGCCCGGCGTTCGATCACGGCCGGCGCGCGCAACGCTTCCACTTCGAGACGCAGGCGTCGGTTGAGCGCTTCTTCGGCGACGTACTCCTTCGCCATCCGCTCGACCTGGTAGCCGGAGTCGATGATCTGGTAGTGCTGCCACGCGGAGAACAGCAGCATGCTCACCACAACGAACCCGCCGCCAAGGGTGCGCACCAGGGCCCGGCGCTGCTTCTCGTCCACGCCGCGGACGACCGGGTTGTTCCGGACGTCCTTCTTGATTGCGTATTCGACGTCGATGCTCATGCCACCCTCTCCACCACTCGCAGCCGCGCACTCCGCGCCCGTGGATTGCGCCCGGACTCGTCGTCGCCCGGCACCACCGGCCGTTTCGTCACCACACGCACCGTGGCGGCGTCGGCCTGTGCCATCCGCCGCCAGGTGTGCTTCACGATCCGGTCTTCCAGCGAGTGAAACGCGATCACGGCCATCCGTCCGCCAGGCGCCAGACACCCTGCCGCCTCTTCCAGAAACGCCTCAAGCCCGTCCAATTCGCCGTTGATGAAGATCCGCAACGCCTGGAACGTCCGAGTTGCCGGGTCCACCCGCTGCCAACCGCCGCCAACCGCCCGCCGCACCACCGTCGCCAACTCACCCGTGCGCAGAATCGGCGCCACCGCCCGCGCGTCCACAATGGCGCGCGCGACCCGCCGCGACCTCCGCTCCTCGCCGAACTGATAAATCACGTTCGCGAGTGTTTCCTCGTCGACCGTCGCCAACCACTCCGACAACGGCTGTCCGGAAGACCGGTCCATCCGCATGTCGAGCGGCCCGTCCTGCCGGAAACTGAATCCCCGCTCCGCGTCATCCAACTGCATCGATGACACGCCCAAATCCACCAGCACCCCATCCACCGCCGTCCGCCCGAGGCCCGCGATCACCTGTCGCAGCGATCGGTAGTCCGCATGGACGAACGTGACGCGATCCCCAAATCCCGCCAGCCGCTCCCGCGCAATCGCCAGCGCGGCCTCGTCGCGGTCAATCCCCACCACGTGCCCGGCCCCGGCTTCCAGCAACGCGGCCGTGTGCCCGCCAAGCCCCAACGTCCCGTCCACGTACCACCCGTCGGCCTTCGGCGCGAGCCACGCGACGACGTCGTCGAGCAGGACCGGCGCGTGCGTGGGCGTCAGATGCCGAACTCCGCCAGCGCCCTGGCGTCGTCGTCGGTGAACGGCTCGCGGTCGAACTTCGCGAGCAGCCGCTCGTGGTTCCACACGTCGAGGTAATCCACCTGGCCCAACACATCGACATCGCCAGCCATGCCGGCGGTGGCGCGCAGTCGCGTGGGCAGCGACACACGCCCCTGACTGTCGAACTCCCCCAACTGGCCGAAATAGTTGACGCGGTCGAGAAACTTCAGGCGGGCCGGATGCGTACTCGGCATGCGACGGAGCCGTTCTTCGACGCCCATCCACACGGGCATCGGGTAAATGCGGACCGATTCGCCGGTAACGCTGGTGACGAACAGAGAGGTGCCGTGTTGCTCCTCCACGAGCGCCCTGAAGGCGTTCGGGATCTTGAGCCGCCCCTTGTCGTCGATCTTGGCGGAATAATTTCCCCGAAGCACAATTTACTCCACTTTGCTCCAGATAGGTCCACACGGATAGTAGGAGCGTACAGGGTGTCTGTCAACGGCAAACTGTGGCAGGAATTAGGCTTACGTCTTTTATTCGCCATTCATACGCCCTTCGTTTTAGGTCATACACCTGCCAGCCAGCAGCTTGCGTTACGATTCGCGGATGGCCACCCCCGAGCAGGTCTCGGTCGTTCTTCCCGCGTTCAACGAGGCAGATGCCATCGGTGACGTCGTGCGCGACCTCGCTGCCTCGGCGCGATGGCACGAAATTGTTGTGGTGGATGACGGGTCCACGGACGGCACGGCGGCTGCCGCGGCCGCGGCGGGTGCCCGCGTCATTCGACAGCCGTACAACAAGGGCAACGGCGCCGCCGTCAAGGCGGGCATCCGCGCCGCAACGGGCGACTATCTGCTGATCGTGGATGGCGACGGACAACACAAGCCGGCCGACGCGGTCCGACTCACCGCCCTGCTGGGCGACTACGATCTGGTGGTCGGCGCGCGCACATCGGAGACACACGCGAGTCTGACGCGGCGCGTCGGCAACGCGGCGTTGAATCGCCTGGCCGGCTATCTCACCGGTCAGGTGATTCCGGATCTGACATCGGGATTTCGCGCGGCGCAACTCGACTATCTGCGCGAGATCCTGTTCCTGCTGCCCAACGGCTTCTCCACGCCCACCACCACCACGCTCGCGTTCATCAAGGCCGGGCACAGCGTGCGATTCGAGCCTGTCGAGGCGCGGCAGCGCACCGGCCAGTCCAAGATCCGTCTGTCCAGTGATGGCGTGAAGTTCCTCGTGATCATGCTCCGCGTCATCACCATCTACAGTCCCATGCGAGTGTTCATGCCGGTCGCCGCGACCGCCTTTGTCCTGGGCGCCGGATATGCCGCCTGGACGATTGCCACGCAGATGCACATCACCAACTCGTCAGTCCTGTTGATCATGTTTGCGGTCGTCGTCTTCCTGGTCGGCCTGGTCTCTGAACAAATCTCGACGCAACGCTTCGATGGCCGCCGTTAGTCCAGCCACACACGCCGCCACGCCGTCGATGTTGGTGGTGATGCCAACCTACAACGAGCGCGCAAATCTGGAACCGGTCGTGGCGGGTATCCTCGCGCATCCCTTCACCCGGGTGCTGATCGTCGACGATGGATCGCCCGATGGTACCGGCGCGCTGGCCGATGCGCTGGCGGTCCGCCATTCCGGGCGCGTCAAGGCAATGCACCGCACCGGTCCTCGTGGTCTCGGGCGGTCGTACATCGACGGCCTTCGGCATGCCATCACCAGCGGCGCTGACACCATCTGCCAGATGGATGCCGACCTGTCGCACGATCCCTCAGCCCTGCCCGAGTTGGCCGCTGCCCTGCAACACTACGACCTGGTCATCGGGTCGCGCTATCTCAACGGCGCGATCAGCGTGGTGAACTGGCCGCTGCACCGCATCATGTTGTCCGCGTTCGCCAACCGCTACATCCGCGCGGTGACGGGTCTCTCGCCGCGCGACTGCACCAGCGCGTACCGCGCGTGGCGCTGCTCCCTGCTTGCGCAACTCCCGCTGCAGCACGCGCGCACCAGCGGGTACGCGTTCCTGCCTGAAATGCTCGTGGAGGCCGTACGGCTGGGGGGACGCGTCGGAGAAGTGCCGATTCTGTTCGTCGAGCGGCGGGCTGGTGCCTCAAAACTATCGCTTCACGTATTGCTTGAATCACTGCTGGTGCCGTGGCTGGTCGTGCTGCGGGGCGGGCGCGTCCGCCGCGCGGACCGGCCGCGTCGCGGATAGAATGTCACGCGTCCGTCATGGCCCAGGGTCTCAGCATCTTCTTCCCCGCGTATAACGACAGTGGCACGATCGCCAGCCTGGTGATCACCGCGCGGGCGTCGGCACAAAAGCTGACGGATGATTTCGAGATTCTGATCATCAACGACGGCAGCGCGGATCATACCGCCGAAATCGCCGACGAACTGGCGCACACCTATCCCGAGGTGCGGGTCATCCACCATCCCGTCAACCGCGGGTACGGGGGCGCGCTGCGCAGCGGCTTCTCCGGGGCTCGCAAGGACGTCGTGTTCTACACCGACGGCGATGCGCAGTACGACCCGGCCGAGCTGGAGTTGTTGTGGCCGAAGATGGTGGACGGCGTGGACGTGGTCAACGGCTACAAGATCAGCCGGTCCGACCCGATGCACCGCATCATCATCGGACGTGTCTACCACCACACGGTCAAGATCCTGTTCGGCCTGCGGGTGCGTGACGTGGATTGCGACTTCCGGCTGATCCGGCGCTCGGTGTTCGAGCGCCTCACGCTGGAACACAACAGCGGCGTCATCTGCCTCGAGCTGATGAAGAAGCTGACCGATGCCGGGTGCACCATCGCCGAGGTCCCGGTGCACCACTACCATCGCGCATTCGGCAAGTCACAGTTCTTCAACTTTCCCCGGTTGTGGCACACGCTGCAGGATGTCCTCACACTCTGGGTCAAGCTGGTCATCCTCGGAGCCCACAGAAAGCGGACGCCGGCATGAGCGACTACCGCGCGTTCTACCCGGGCCGCCGGGTGATGATCACCGGCGGACTCGGCTTCATCGGCTCCAACCTCGCGCGCCATCTGGTGGGCCTGGGCGCCGACGTGTTGCTCGTCGACTCCCTCATCCCCGACTATGGCGGCAACCTCTTCAACATCCACGGCATCGAATCGCGTGTGCGCGTGAACGTGGCGGACGTGCGCCAGGCGACGACCATGAATTGCCTGGTGCGCGACCGCGAGGTCATCTTCAACCTCGCCGGCCAGGTCAGTCACATCGACAGCATGCGGGACCCCGGCACCGACCTCGACATCAACTGTCGGAGCCAGTTGACGCTGCTCGAAGCGTGCCGCCGCCATAACCCCGGCGCCAAGGTGGTCTACGCGAGTACGCGTCAGATCTACGGGCGACCTGAACGGCTCCCTGTGGATGAGACTCACCTGGTGCGGCCGACCGACATCAACGGCATCAACAAGGCTGCGGGCGAGCAGTACCACCTGGTCTACAACAACGTGTTTGGTGTGCGCGCGTGTTCACTCCGCCTCACCAACGTGTACGGACCACGGCAGTTGATTCGTCACAACCGCCAGGGCTTCATCGGCTGGTTCATCCGACTCGCGCTCGAAGGCGGCGAGATCGAAATTTTCGGCGACGGATCGCAACTCCGTGACTTTGTCCACGTGGATGATGCCGCGGATGCCTTCCTGCGGGCTGGCGCCACCGACGCCGTCAACGGCGAGGCGCTCAACGTCGGTGGCCTCGAACCGATCGCGCACAAGGATCTCGTCACCCTGCTGATCGAGGTCGCCGGGGGCGGTTCGATGCGCCTGGTGCCGTGGCCGCCGGAGAAGAAGAAGATCGACATCGGCTCCTTCTTCTCGGACTCCACACGATTCACCACCGCGACCGGCTGGAGACCCGCGGTGTCGCTGCGCGATGGACTCTCCACCACCCTCGAGTTTTATCGTGCGCACCGCGACCAGTACATCGGCGGCGACGAAGCCCCCCCCGTGTCATGAGTACACCAGTCCCGTTCATGTCGTTGGCCCCCGGAGAGGATGCGGCCGACATCCGTGCCGCCATCGATCGCGTCATCGCGCGGGGCTGGTACATCCTCGGCCCCGAGCTTGAGGCGTTCGAAGCCGAGTTCGCCGCGGCCTCCGGCGCCACCCATGCGGTCGGCGTCGGCACGGGCACCGACGCCATCGCGCTGACCCTGCGCGCCCTCGGCATCGGCCCGGGTGACGAGGTCGTCACCAGTCCGCTCTCTGCCGCGTACTCCGCACTCGCGATCATGATGGCCGGTGCCACACCGGTGTTCGCCGATCTCGATCCGGATCGCCTCACGCTCGACCCCGCACGCGTGGAGGCGTCGATCACGCCGCGCACCTCCGCGATCCTCCCCGTGCACCTCTACGGCCAGCCTGCGGACATGGCCGCACTCTCCGCCATCGCCACCCGCCACAACCTCCTCATCGTCGAAGACGCGTGCCAGGCGCACCTGGCCACCGCGGCCGGCCGTCCCGTCGGCACGATCGGGTCGGCAGGCGCGTTCAGCTTCTATCCGACAAAGAATCTCGGCGCGCTGGGCGACGCCGGCGCGATCATCACCAGCGACGCGTCGCTCGCAGAGCGGCTGAGGCGGCTCCGCAACGGTGGCCAGACCACGCGGTATCACCACGCGGAGTTCGGCGTAAACACGCGGCTCGATGACATGCAGGCGGCCATCCTTCGGGTCCGCCTCCCACGACTGGCGGGATGGACGACGCGCCGCCGGGCGCTCGCGACGCGTTACCGCGAAGCCCTGCGCGGCGCGCCTGTGACCGTGCCACCCGAGCGTGATCCCGGGCACGTCTACCACCTGTTTCCGATTCGGACCACCCGGCGTCAGGCGTTCCAGGCCCATCTGCGGAACCAGGGCATCGAGACCCTGATTCACTACCCGATTCCTATTCCGCTGCAACCAGCGCTCGCCGGCATTCCAGGCTCCCGCTGCCCAATCGCGGAGCAGGTCTGCGAAGAAGTGTGCTCACTGCCGCTGCATCCGGCGCTCACGGACGCCGAGGCCGACCGGATCGCCGCCGCCGTGCACGCCTTCGGCTGACCGGCCGCCGGTCCCTTCCGCTCGTCCAAACAGGCGTAGAATATGGGGGACGGGAGTCAATCATGACCATGCAGCGATTCGGCGTTCTGATTGCGGCCGGCGTGTTCGTGTGGGGTCTTGCCGGAGGTGGCCCGGTGCTTCAGGCCACACAGGCGCAGGGCCCGAGGAAGCTCGACATCTCATTTGACAAGGGACTGGTCACGATCGAGGCCCAGAACGTCACGGTGCGGGAGATCCTCCTGGAGTGGGGCCGCAAAGGCGGCAGCCGCATCGTGAACGCTGAAAAACTCGCCGGTCCGGCGCTCCCGTTCGTGGAGTTCAAGGCGGAACCGGAAGTCGTGGTGCTGCGCAGCCTGCTGCGCGACGTCCCTGGCTACGGTGCTGCGCCGCGACTGACCGACGTGGCCGGTGCCTCGACCATTGAGGCGGTCTTCATTCTGGCGACACGGTCGGTGCCGGTGTCCGGAGCGGTGTCGGCCGGTGCGCCGATGCAGTCGAACTCTCAGGTGCAGCAGCTTGTGCCCCAGGGCCCTCCGCAGCCGCAGGCGGCGCCCCGGCCGATCGAGGGTTCGGTTGATTCCGAAATTCTCCCGGTCCTGCCGATGCAGGAGGAATTGCCCCCGACGACGCCCGGCGCGGCCACGTCAAATCCGAATCTGCGAACCGGGCCTGGTGGCACCGTGACGTCGACGATTCCCGGCGTCGTGATTCCCGGCCCGACCACGCCGACAACCAGCGGCACCACACCCCCTCCCACCGGCGGTCGAGGCCGCGGGGGCGGTGGCGGCGGCGTCCCTTCCGTATAATTCACGGGAGAGGGCGCGGCGCAGCACCGTCGGCCTGTCACAGTTATGGCCGACGTTGATCGTTACCGTCCCGAGGACCGCCGCCACGTCGATGCGCTCTACCGGCGTGTCTTCGGGATTGATGCGGCCGACGCGCATCGCCTCCGGTGGGATTGGCAATACAAACTGAATCCCGACATGCCCGCTGACGGGCCCCTGATTTGGCTCGCCCGAGAAGGACAGACGGTCGTCGGTCACTACGCCAGCATGCCGGTGCGCCTGCAGGTGAAGGGCCGTGAAATCGATGCGGCATGGGGCACGGACGTCATGGTCGCGCCAGAGCGCCAGCGACAGGGCCTGGGCGAGTTGTTGTTCCGCACCTGGGATCGGGAGGTGGGTGCCGCACTTGGCCTCGGGCTCTCTGCGTCTTCGTCGCAGCTGTTCACCAAACTCCGATGGCACAACGTCGGGCCCGTGCCCTGCATGGTGAAGCCGCTCACCCGCCGGGCGCTTCGGCGTCCTGAGTGGTCGGTGGGCGCCAATCGGCTATTGTCGGCCCTGACGTTGCCGTGGATACGGCTGGTGGCCCGGTCGCGTCCCCTTCAGGGGGAGGTGCGGACCATCCGTCAGTTTGACGCGCGCTTCGACGCGTTCTGGACGCGTGTCTCATCCGCGTTCGGGATGGTCGTCAAGCGCAATGCTGCGTACCTCAACTGGAAGTACATCCAGGCGCCACATGTGCGCTACACGGTCGCGGTGCTCGAACGCGACGGCGAGCTGTCCGGGTACATCGTGTATCGCCATCTTCAGGAACCCAGGGGCAAGGTCACGCTCGTGGTGGACTGGCTCACCCCCCCTGACGACCAGGCCGCCTTCCTGACACTCCTGCGATGGGTGGATCGCGAGTCGCGCGCCGCCGACTCCGACAAGATTCGGATCTACGCGACGCATGCCGGCTATCGGAAGGCCCTGCGGCAGTCCGGGTACTTTGCCGTCAAGTCCACGATGGAATTTGTGGCAAAGATCAACGCCATCGACGTGCCCTCGGCGTTTTATGCGAGTACTGACATGTGGCACGTCACACTCGGTGATTCCGATCAGGATCGGTGATCGCGGTATGCTTGCGCCATGACCCTCGTTGAACGGATCACCCACGACATCGCGGAAGCCATGCGGCAGCGTGACCAGGCCTCGCTGGGGCCGCTGCGCATGCTCAAAGCCGCGTTGATGAATCGCGAAGTGGAACGGGGCCGGGCGCTGGACGAGGCCGAGTCCCTCCAGGTCGTCAACCAGCTTGTGAAGCAGCGCCGGGACTCCATCGAACAGTTCACGGCGGGAGGCCGGACCGACCTGGCCGACAAGGAACGGGCCGAGGTGACGTTCCTGGAGAAATATCTTCCGCCCTCGGCCGACCCTGCGGCCATTGCCGCCGCGATTGAGGCTGCCGTGGCCGAAACCGGAGCCGCGTCCGCCAAGGACATGGGCAAGGTGATGAAAGCCGTGAATGCGACGTTGGCGGGCCAGACGGTGGACGGCAGGGCGCTCGCCGACGCAGTCAAGCGCCGCCTGTCCGAGGCCAACTAGACGATTGTGGCCGGGAAACATCGCCAAACCATTTCGCAGGGGCCCGAGTCTAAACCCAGCGAAAGGCACGCAAGTGCCTTTCATCCATCCTCCGGGCAGGGGCATCAATCGCAGGGGTTGATGCCCCTTCTTTTTGGGGCGGCTCCCCGGGCCTCCCGTGTCTGAACGCATCGCACGGTCCGCGGGTCTCAACAGTCTGGCCACGCTGTCCAGCCGGTTGCTGGGGCTGGTGCGCGACATGGTCATGGCCGCCCTGTTCGGGGCCGGCATGGTCAACGACGCGTTTCTGATCGCGTCACGCGTGCCGAACCTCGTGCGTGATCTGTTCGCCGAAGGTGCGATGAGCGCCGCGTTTGTCCCCACGTTCACGCGATACCTGAAGACACACGGCAAGGACGCCGCGTGGCGGCTGGGCAATCTGGTCATCAACGCCCTGCTGGTGGTCACCGGTACGCTCGTTGTACTCGGCCTCCTGTTCACGGAGCCGATGCTCCGGTGGCTCGGCGACGAGTTCGAAACCGCCGCAGATGGGGAGAAGCTGGCGCTGACTGTGCAGCTCGCGCGGATTGTGTTGCCGTTTCTTCCGATGGTGGCCGTGGCCGCCGCTCTGGCGGGAATGCTCAACGCCCTGCGCCGGTTTTTTATCCCGGCCCTCTCGCCCGCGCTCTACAACGTAGCGGTGATTCTCAGCGCCGTCACCATGGTGCCGCTGGCGGTCTGGATGGGCTGGCATCCGATTGTCGGATTCGCCGTGGGCACGTTGCTGGGCGGCATTCTGCAGATCGTGGTGCAGCTGCCTTCGCTCCATCGTGAGGGATTCCGCTATCGTCCGGTGCTCTCGCTCAAGGACCCGGCCCTCCGCGAGATGTTGCTGCTCATGGGCCCGGGCACCATCGGAGTGGCGGCGGCGCAGGTCAACCTGCTCGTCAACACCGCACTGGCGGCCGGCATCGACGGCGCGGTCACCTCGCTGCAGTACGCCTTCCGTCTCATGTACCTGCCGATCGGCCTCTTCGGTGTCGCCATCGCCACGGTGTCGCTGCCGGAGCTGGCGCGGCAGGCGACGGCCGGAGCCTTCGGCGAGATGCGGCGGACGTTGTCGGGCAGTCTGCGCCTGATGTTGATGCTGTGTGTGCCGGCCACCGTCGGTCTGATTGCACTGGCCGACCCTATTGTCGCCCTCGTGTACGAACGCGGTGCGTTTGACGCCGCGAGCACGCGCGCCACGGCGGCCGCCCTGATCTTCTACGCCCCCGGCATCGTGGGGTATTCGATCGTGAAGATTGCGTCACCATCGTTCTACGCCCTTCGCGATGCGCGCACCCCCGTGATGGTCAGTCTTGCGACGATCGGACTCAACATCACGCTGAATCTCGCCCTTGTGCGCGTGATGGGCTTCCAGGGACTCGCCCTCGGGACGGCGATCGCCTCGATCTTCAACGCCGCCGCACTGCTCGTGCTGCTCGGCCGGCGGCTGGACGGGCTCGATCAACGACGTCTGCTCGTCGCGTTTCTGAAGATCCTGCTCGCCTCAGTGGCGATGGGTGCGACGGCGTGGGGGGTGTCCGGCTGGTGGACCTCCGTGATCCCGGCGACCTGGCCACACACGCTCGCGGCCCTGCTGCAGGTGTTTGGATCGATCACAGCTGCGCTCCTCGTGCTGGCGGGAGCGGCGTGGGCCCTGCGGTTGCAGGAGTTCATGGATGCATGGGCCCGGGTGATCGGCCGGCTGCGGGGATAGTGGTCTGGTAGCATCGACCTCGTGAGCCGGTTTCCCTCTCCGCCCATGTCGTACTCGATCGGCCCCGGCCCACTGACGCCGGCCGTGAAGGCCATCATCTACATCAACGTCGGTGTGTATGCCGTCCTGCTGATCCTCAGCAGCCTCGTCAACTGGCTCGGGTTGATCCCCGAGTTGGTCGTCACACGCGCCTTTGTCTGGCAGGTAGTGACCTACCAGTTTGTGCACACGGACGTCTTCCACATCCTGTTCAACATGTTGTGGGTCTGGATGTTCGGCGTGGACCTGGAACGCCGGTGGGGCACGATTCCCTTTGCGAAGTACTACCTCATCGTCGGCACCACGGCCGGCGTGGCCACGGTGGTGGTGTCGCTGCTGCCGTTCGCGTGGGCTCAATCGTCGTACTGGGCGGTCACGATCGGCGCGTCCGGCGCCGGTTATGGGTTGATGCTCGCATGGGCCATCGTCTTTCCCCACCGCTCGGTGTATTTTTTCGGCATCGTGCCCATCCCGGCCAGAGTGTTTGCCCTGATTACCGGGGCCATCTCGCTTTCGATGGCCATTTCTTCTGGGGGACACAGCAATATCGCCCACGTGGCGCACCTCGCCGGACTGGGCGCCGGATGGCTGTATTTGAAGACGCCGCGCCCGAAATTCCCCGCGCCACCGCCGCGGCCACCGCGACCCGATTACATCCGTCGCGTGCACTGATCCGCCCTCACGGGCGGTATAGAATTGAAGGCCGAGATGCACACTGCCGCCTCCGCCGATGCTACGTACGAGGGTCTGACGCGCACGGACCTCCTGAAGGTGTACCGCACGATGCTGACGTCGCGTCGCATTGACGACAAGGAGATCCAGCTCAAGAACCAGAGCCTGATCTTCTTCCAGATCAGCGGCGCCGGCCACGAGGCCATCCTGACCGCCACGGGCATGCAGATGAAGCCGGGGCACGACTGGTTTTATCCCTATTACCGCGACCGCGCGTTGTGCCTCGCCATCGGTATGACGCCGCTGGAGATGTTCCTCAGCGCGGTCGGCGCGGCCGACGATCCCAACAGTGGCGGCCGGCAGATGCCGTCCCACTGGGGGCACAAGGCGCTCAACATCGTCTCCCAGGCGAGTCCCACGGGCACCCAGTGCCTGCAGGCAATTGGCTGCGCCGAGGCGGGCCGCCTCTACGAACAGCTCACGGACATTCCAGAGCGCGAACAGAAGTTCAAGACCGACGAGGTTGTGTACGTGTCGCTCGGCGACGGCACGGTCAGCGAAGGCGAATTCTGGGAATCGCTCAACGCAGCCTGCGTCAGCACACTCCCCGTCCTCTTCATGATCGAGGACAACGGGTACGCGATCTCCGTGCCGGTCGAGGTGCAGACCCCCGGTGGCGACATGTCGAAACTCGTCGAAGGTTTCCCGGGACTCAAGGTTCTGCGGTGTGACGGCACCGACTTCCTCGACAGCTACCGCACCGCCGCCGAGGCCCTCGCCTACTGCCGTTCTGGCAAGGGTCCGGCGCTCATTCACGCCAAAGTCGTCCGCCCCTACTCGCACTCGCTGTCCGACGATGAGAAGTTGTACAAGACGCCGGCGGAACGCGCTGAGGAAGCCACGCGCGATCCAATTACGAAATTTGCGGCGTGGCTGCAGGCGCAGGGATTGGCGACCGAAACGGACCTCGCCGCCATCGCCAAGGAGGTGGACGCCGAGGTGCTCGCGGCCACTGACGCGGCCGTGAAAGCGGCGAAACCAGGCAAGGAGACCGCCGGCTGGTACGTGTACTCGCCGGACGTGGACCCGACGAGTGCAGCGTTTGATACGCCGGCCGTGCCGGAAGGCAAGCCCGACACGATGGTCGCTGCGATCAACCGCACGATGAAGGACGAAATGGCGCGCAACCCGCGCATCGTCGTCTTCGGCGAGGACGTGGCGGACGCGACGCATGAGAAAAAACTCAACGAGGTGCAGGGCAAGGGCGGCGTCTTCAAGGTGACGCATGGCCTGCAGAAGGCGTATGGCGGCACGCGGGTGTTCAACGCCCCACTGGCCGAGGCGAACATCGTCGGCCGCGGCATCGGCATGGCGACGCGCGGGATCAAACCTGTCGTGGAGATTCAGTTCTTTGACTACATCTGGCCGGCGATGATGCAACTGCGCGACGAAATGTCGATGATGCGGTACCGGTCGAGCAACTTCTTTTCGTGCCCGATGGTGGTGCGCACGGCGATCGGCGGCTACCTGCGCGGCGGCGCGCCGTACCACAGCCAGTCCGGCGAGAGCATCTTCGCGCACTGCCCCGGCATCCGGATCGCGTACCCGTCGAACGCACAGGATGCGGCCGGGTTGCTCCGCACGTCCATCCGGTGCGACGACCCGGTGTTGTTCCTCGAGCACAAACACCTCTATCGCCAGACCTACAACAAGGGCGAATACACGGGACCGGACTACATGATTCCGTTCGGCAAAGCCGCCGTGAAGCGCGAAGGCACCGACGTCACCGTGGTGACCTGGGGCGCGCTGGTGCAGCGCACGTTGCTCGCCGCACAGCAGGCCGAGAAGGAAGGTATCAGCGTGAAGGTGCTCGATTTGCGCACCATCATGCCGTATGACTTCGACGCCATTGCCGACGCGGTGAAGGCCACCAACCGCCTGATCATCGCGCACGAGGACCAGCTGACCTGCGGCTTCGGCGCGGAACTGGCCGCGCGCACGGCGAGCGACCTGTTCGAGTATCTCGACGCACCCGTGAAGCGTGTCGCGGCCATGGACTGCCCGGTGGCCTACTGCCCCGATCTCGAAGAAGTGATCCTGCCGGGTTCCGCTGATGTGCTCGCCGCGATTCTGGAGACGGCGAAGTACTAGCGTAGGGCGCGCTGCACTTGAGCGCGCCACCCCGGTGGTGTGGGTGGTGTGGGTGGCGATCGCGCCAGCCACTGCGAGCGGCGCCGCACAAGCCACCACCATCCTCCGCCCGTCCGGCGGTCTGTCACAGCAGGTCTGTGACGCCCTCATTGAACCCATCACCCTGACGCAGGGGAGCGACGGCCGCTACCTGCTACTCGACCGTCGGGCACACACGGTGTACGCCGTCGATCGCACCGGCGCGCGACTCACCACAATCCTTGCGGCCGGCATACAGAAGGGTGAGGTGCTGCAGCCGGCCGCGCTCAGTCTTGCACCGGACAACGCGTATGCCATCTCGGACGCCCCGTTTGGGCAGGAGCGGATACAGGTCTACACCAGCGCGGACTCCCAGATTCGTGCGTTTCTCAGGCCCGGGCTGACGACGCCGCGATTGACGATGGGGTCGCTGATTCTGAACGGGGTGGGTTCGCTGCAGTTCACGGGCGCCTCGTTTTTCATCAATGCGCCCGAGTCCGGCGCGCTGATTTCCGAGCTCGATCTGAACGGCGATCCGATCCGTCACTTCGGGACGCTTCGTCCGACCGGTCACGAGGCCGATCGCAACGTCCACCTTGCACTCAATCTGGGTCTCGCACTGCCTGGCCGTGACGGCAGCGTGACGTTTGTCTTCCAGACGGGCGTGCCGCAATTCCGCAAGTACGACGCCACCGGGGCTTTCCTGTTCGAGCGTCACATTGAGGGGTCGCAGCTCGATCCGTACCTGCAACTGCTCCCCACGATCTGGCCCACCAGGAAGATTGGCGACGGCACATACCCGGTCGTGCCGCCCACCGTTCGCACGGCCGCTCTGGACGCCGCGGGCAACCTGTGGGTCAGTCTCGTCGCGCCATTCACATACGTATACGACGCGCGTGGGGACCGCGTGCGCACCGTGCAGTTCGACGGCGCAGGCGGTTCGTCCCCCAGCAGTCTCTCCTTCAGCCGCGCTACCGGCCGCGCACTCGTGTTGCCGGGATGTTATGAGTACGACCCAAACGGGTGAGCAGCTGGGCAGCTGGGCGGGTGGGCGAACACCTGCTCATCCGCCCACCTGCCCATGCGCCCAGCTATCTCGGTCGCAACGTGAGCGTGTGCGCGCGCTCCTTCTCGACACGCAGGCGTGAGTAGACGAGCGGGAAAAACTCGTCGCGCGCCCAGAGGGCGTGCAGGTTGCTGAAGAACGGACTCTCGGGTTGTGCGGACTGACCGGGGACGTTGGTGATGAGCGATCGATCCCAGTCAGCGACGTCGAGAATTTCGCGGAAGCTCGCGCCGGGTGCGGCGACCGTGCCCGTGCCGCCAGGACGTTCGACCGTGGGAAGGCTGTACGCGGGCACGAGCGGAAACGCGAACGACCGCGTGTGAATCCGGCCCCAGCGCCACTGCGACCAGTCGGCCCCCTGCGAGGACACGAGTTGCGGCAGGGCTTTCGCGAGTGTGGCTTCGTGTTCATTGCTGCGTGCGCCAACCGCGCGGGCACCATCGCGTTCTGCAGCCGTCGACAGGCCGCGCCAGACGTCATAGAGGGCACCAGCGGCGGAGTCCACCGTCAGCACGGCGTCCCACGCCGCGAGCACCTGTCGCGCTCGTTCGACATCGGGGATCGCGGACGTCCATCCCCGGAACAACGCGAGCTCCGCCTCGGCGCGCAGATGTTTTGCGTCGAGCTGCATGCGCCGATGGTCTTCGAGCGTGAAGGCCTGTGGTGTGTCGAACAACTGCAGCAGCCGGGTGATCCGGTCGTACGGAAGGTTGGCCGACGACTTGAACATGAGTGGCGGCGCGTAGTCCTTCGGCTGCACATTGTGATTGGCCGTCACGATGAAGCCGCGCTCCGGGTTGAACTCCTGCGGAAGGTCGCGACGGAAGCCGTTCCATTCGTACGCCCCGGTGCCTGGCACGGGGAGCCGGCCCACCCACGACCGGCCGTCCGGCCCCACGGCGCGGCGGTCAGGCGTCAGCGCCGCTGCCATCCACGAAATGTTCCCGTCCACGTCACCGCAGATCAGGTTTTCGCTCGGCGCCTTCCAGTACATCGCCTGCGTCAGAAAGTGTTTGCAGTCGGTGGACTGGGCGAGGCGAAGGCCGCCCAGGTACGGCGCCGTGCCAGGCTCGAGCAACGCGGAGCGCAGCACATAGGCTTTGTGCCGCGCGCGGTCTTCGTAAAACACCGGTCCGTGCCTGGTGAACTTCAACTCGATCGTCTCGGTGGCCGCGCCTTTGACGGGCACATCCTCCCTCACGATCCGCACGGGTTCCCACTGGCCGCGGAACCGCACTTCGTTCGGATTTGCCGGGTTCACATCCTCGACGTACACGTCCTCCATGTCGGTGCCGACGATGGTGAGCCCCCAACCGAGGCGGTCGTTGTGCCCAATGGCCACCCCGACAAACGGCACTTCACCCGATCCGATCACGTTCCAGCCTGGAGCGTTGAGGTGAACCACGTAGCGGAGTGAGGGATGCGTCACCGTACGATGCGGATCGTTCACCACCACTGGTTTCCCTGTCGCCGAGAGTCGCCCACTGACGACCCAGTTGTTGGACCCCGGTGGATCGAGCGGTGTCGACGGTCCGAGCACACTCAGGTCGACACCGCCTCGACCACGGCCCGCTCCCACCCAGTCGCGATACTGCGGAAGGATCTCCGGCGTATTCCCCCCGCGCCCTCCACGTCCTGCACCACCCACGCCACCCACACCACCCCCATTCGTCGAGACGTTCTCATCGATGATCGACAGATTCAGTCCCTGGGGAAGCGCAAGGTCGTCCCACGGATCCGGCGCGCGCTGCTTGTTCGCCGCCTCGCGTCCGAGACGGACGACTTCTCTGGCGAGGTTCAGTTCGGTGTTGGCATCCCCGAAGGTGGCGGTGCGCAGCACGACCGTCTCGGCGGTCCACGGGTCGGGTGTGATGCCCGTGAGCGTGAACTCAAGCGGCAGGTTGGTTTGGTGCGCGGCGATAAAGGCGTTCACGCCGGCCGCGTACGCCTCGAAGATTCGTTTGCCTTCAGGGTGATAACTCGTCCATTCCCGATCGTCCATCGGTCCGCGGTAGCGCAACAGCCGGGCCTGGCGATCGCGGTCGATCGCCTGTGGACCGAGAATTTCAGCCATGCGGCCTTCCTTGTCGCGGCGCCACAACTCCATTTGCCACAGCCGGTCCTGCGCCATGACATATCCCTGCGCGAAAAACAGATCGTCCGTGTTCTGCGCGTAGATGTGCGGGATGCCCCACCGGTCGCGGATCACCTCCACCGGCGCGCGTAATCCCTGCAGGGCCTGTTCACCATCGAGTGTGGCCAGCGACGCGCGCGCCAGTTCCCGGAGTCTGGCGTCCGGCGTCTGTTCCGCCTGCGGGACGATCGACAACACCACGACGAGGGAGACGACGCCAGTCAGAGCGCCGGCGAAGGAGGGTTTCAGTCGAGCCATGCGCGGAAGCTTACCCGACGAGTGGGCCTTCCGTGTTGATGACCAATACCGTGCGGCCGGCCAGCGGCGGCAGGCCACACTGCGCCAGCAAGGCCGCAACGCCCGCGGCACCCGATGGTCCGCTCCGCACGGCGGAGTCACCGGGGAGAGGGCGCGCGAGGCGCGCAATCGCCGCGTCCACTTCGGCATCGGTCACGGTCACGGCATGGTCGAGAGTCGTGTGCAGAATGGGCCACGCGATCGTGCTGACTTCGGCGCACCGCAGCCCCACCATTGATGTCGGCGCCGCCTCCGGGAGCGTCGTGCGGATCCCCGCGTGCACGGATGCGCCCAGACACGCCGAGCCCTCGGGTTCGACGACCACCAGTCGCGGACGGCTCGTGCCGAACGTGGCGTCGAGCCAGCCGGCTACTGCACCTGCGAGGGAACCGACACCCGCCTGCACCATGACCAGCATGCGCTGCGGGTCACCAGCGAAACCGCCCTGGCCCCTCACTTCATCCAGGATGTGCGTGTACCCGGCCATGATCCAGCGGGGCACATCCTCGTAGCCGGGCCACGCGGTGTCGGACACGATCGTCCACCCGTCAGCCTGCGCATCACCTGCCAACAGCCGGACGGTGTCGTCGTACCCCACGGATGTCACCCTGACGTCCGCACCCTCCCCACGCAACGCCTCGACCCGTGCGGGATGTGTTCCGGCCGGCACGTAGATGTGCGCCCGGAGGCCGCAGTCGCGTGCCACCCTGGCCACCGCACGGCCATGGTTACCAGCGGTGGCTGCGGCGAGCGCGGTGACCGGCTGTGGTGACGAGGAGAGCACGCGCGACACGGCGTACCGGACGCCCACGATCTTGAAGGCGGGAAGGCCGAACCGCATGGACTCGTCTTTGACCAGAAGCCGGCCGGCACCGACCGATCGGGCGAGTGCCGGGAGTTCCACCATCGGCGTTGCCGACGTGTCGGCATCACGGTAGAACCGGCGGACATCCGCCAGATCGTCGAAGGTGAAGAGCGCAGGCCCCGTCACACCGTCAGGTGACCCGCCGCCGTCTGTTCATCAATGATGCGGAGGACAAGCGGCCACAAGGCCGGGAGTCCCTCGCGGATGGGGTCCATCCGGCGCAACACCGCGGCCTTCGACACGCCGTGCGCGCGCCACGTGCCGCCATCGTTGATCGCCGTGTTCTGGAGCAGCGCGGCGAACCGGTCGAGGGCATTGGCCATCCGCGCATCCGGTGTGTCCCCCGCCTCAAACTCCTCCCAGAGTCGCCGGAACTCCGGGCCGGGCCCTCCACCGATCAGCCCGAACAGCCGTTCGGCCGCCGCGCGTTCGCGCTCGGCTTTGTCGTGATTGGCTGCGGCATCAAACGCGAACGTATCCCCGGCATCGATCTCCACCAGATCGTGAATCAGGAGCATACGGATCACGCGATCGACGTCCACGCCCTCCGGCCTGTGGCTCGCCAACGTCGATGCCATCAGGGCGATATGCCACGAATGCTCTGCACTGTTCTCACGCCGGGACCTGTCGCCGAGGGTGGTCATCCGCTGTACGGACTTGAGGCGATCCACTTCCCGGAGGAAGACCACCTGCTGCTGCAACACGTCGGACATGGAGTGGTGTCCCTGTCTCCTTATTGCAGAGCCTGCAGCCAGCGAGCCAGCGCAGTCATCTGCGCAGCGGTGAGCTTGTCGCCGAATGCGGGCATGTCGCCGTCAGGTTTGAGTTCCTTCGGTGCGGTCATCTGCCGGACGATCATGGCGACATCCTGCTCCATGCCGATGCCGGTGAGGCCTGGACCTTCGGTCCCGCCGACCGGTCCGAGCACGTGACAGCGGAGGCAGTGACGGTTGAACAGCACGGCGGCTTCCCCATCCTGATTCACCGCGGGCAGGGGGCTGCCCGAGCGGCCGCGTGAGAGCGCCGCGAGAATGGCGGACAGGTCGTGCTGATCGGTGGCCGGCGCCGGGCGCAGGCCCGGAGCAATCATCTCGGGATCGGCAAGGTGTGAGGCCACCCAGTCACGAGGACGCATCACGCGCACGGGGTCAATGGGGCCGACAACGCCACTCGCGTTGTGACAGGTGATGCACGTACCGGTCTGCATCAACACGGCACCGGCCTGTTCCCGCACGTTCCATTCGGGGCCAGATGACGGCGGCTTGTCCAGGGCGCCGAGCACGGTCAAGGTGGTGATGGCCGCGAGACCGGCCGCGAACACACTCAGCAACACCCGGCGTTCACGCAAGCCGCGCGTTCGCGCACGGTCGAGCCATGGCAACAACGCGAGCAGCGTCATGATGGCGCCCGGGATGATGATGGCGCCGACGATTTCCAGCTTGCCCGGGAAGTACTTCAGCAGTTCGAACAAGCCAAGGAAGTACCACTCCGGCCGCGGAATGTAGTCGCTGGATGTCGGGTCGGCCGGCGGTTCAAGCGGCGGCGCCCCCTGCCATGCGAACACCGCCAGCGCGATGCCCACGACCAGGGCGACCGTGAGATCCCGCGCGGCCTGAAATGGGAAGAACGTCTGCTGCTCCCCGGCCTTCGGTGTGATCGGGCCGGAGATGCCATGTCGGCGCATCAGGTAAAGATGCAGACCGATGAGTCCGAACAACACCGGTGGCAACACGAGGACGTGCACCGCATACCAGCGCGTCAGCGTCATTGCGCCGATGTCGGGTCCTCCACGCAAGAGCCCGGCGAGCCACTCACCGACGACCGGTGTGAGCTTGGAGATATTGATGGTGACCACCGTCGCCCAATACGCGCGCTGATCCCACGGCAGCAGGTAGCCGGTGAGTCCGAACGCAAGGATCACGTGAAGCAGCACGAGCCCGACGATCCAGTTCAGCTCGCGTGGCGCCCGGTAGCTGCCGAAGAACACCACACGGATGAGATGCAGAATCGCGGTCACCACCACGAGACTCGCGCCCCAGTGGTGCAGACCGCGCAGCAGGTGTCCGCCCCGCACACCGGTTTCGATGTAGCGGACGCTGTCCCACGCGTGATCGGGCGTCGGCGCGTAGAACATCGCGAGCAGCGTGCCGGTCACCACCTGCAGCGTGAGGCCGAACAGCAGCAGACTGCCGAAGGTGAACCACCACCCTGTGCCTGCGGGCAACTTCTCGTCGAGCAGATGGTGGCGAATCATGCGGAAGCCGGAACGATGGTCGAGCCAGTCGAATACTGCGCGCATCAGATCTCGACCTCGATATCCGCGGTCTCCGGATTGAGCCGGACGGGAATCTTGTGCAGCCCGGTTGGCGGCGGCCCGGAGACGACGTCACCGGCGCGATTGAAGATGCCGCCGTGACACGGGCACTTGTAGTGATCGCCGACGGCGTCCCACGCCACACGGCAGCCCAGATGGGTGCACGTCGCTGAGAGCGCCTGATAGTCCTCGCCGAGCTTGTCGATGAAGACGACGGTCTCCTTGCGCGTTTCGTGCCAGCCGTCCGCGTGGCGTTCAGTCAGCGTGGCGACGAAGGGCCCCTTCGGCGGCAAGTCAAACATGGACGCCGCCGGACGCCAGCGGCGCGCAGCCTCTTTGGTACGCGGCGTGACGACTGCACCGGCCAGGCCTGCGACGCCGGCACCGATCAACCCGGCTCCGGCCAGCACGAGGCGCGTCAGAAACGAACGGCGGGCTTCAGACGGGTGGCTGCTCATGATGATGATGTTCGGGGGAGAGTCCCTCAAAACAGGACGGGCACATACTGTGCGTGGACTCGGCCTCGGCGTTCAGCTGCGCCACCGGTCCGGGCGCGCCACGCTGGGCCGCTGCGCTCATCGGCGTCAGGCAGACGACACAAAAGAGGCCCCCGGCAAGCAGCATGCGCATCGCGCATGAATGTATCATCGTGGGATGCCTTCTTCGTCGCAGACGACACAAACGATCGCCAACCCCCTTCGGCGGAATATCGCCATCATTGCGCACGTCGACCACGGCAAGACCACGCTGGTGGACGCGCTCCTCCGGCAGAGCGGCATCTTCCGCTCCAATGAGCGGGTGGCCGAGCGGGTCATGGACTCGAACGACCTCGAGCGCGAGCGGGGCATCACCATTCTGGCGAAGAACACCGCGGTCCATTACGGCGACCACCTGATCAACATCGTGGACACCCCGGGCCACGCCGACTTCGGCGGCGAGGTCGAGCGCGTGCTCTCGATGGTCGACGGCGTCATGTTGCTGGTCGACGCATCGGAAGGCCCGCTGCCGCAGACACGGTTCGTGCTGCGCAAAGCGCTCGAACGCCGGCAGCCGCCCATCGTCGTCATCAACAAGATTGACCGGCCGGATGCCCGGGCGCAGGAAGTGCTCAACGAGGTGTACGACCTGTTCATCGACCTCGATGCCACGGAGGAGCAACTCGACTTCCCCGTGCTCTACACCATCGCGCGTGACGGCACGGCGACCACGGACATCAACACGCCCGGCGAGGATCTGCGGCCGTTGTTTGATGCCATCATCGCGCACACTCCGGCGCCCCGAGGCCATATCGACGGCCCGCTGCAGGCGCTGGTCGCCAATCTCGACTCCAGCGAGTACCTGGGGCGCATCGCCATCGCGCGCATCTTCCACGGACGGGTCAAGGTGGGCGACCCCATCGCGGTCTGCAAACTGGACGGGGCCCTCCAGCGCACGACGGTCACCAAGCTGTTCACGTTTGAGGGACTCAAACACGTGGACGCCACAGAGGCCGCTGCGGGCGACATCATGGGTCTGGCCGGTATCGAGGACATCATGATCGGCGAGACGATTGCCGACGCCGAGCACCCGGTCGCCATCACGACGATCGCGATCGACGAACCGACGGTCTCGATGATCTTCGGCATCAACACCTCGCCGCTTGCCGGCCGGGACGGCCAGTACGTCACGTCCCGCCAGCTGAAGGACCGGCTCGACCGCGAGCTGATCGGCAACGTGTCGATCCGCGTCGAGCCGACGGATTCGCCGGAAATGATGAAGGTGTTCGGCCGCGGCGAACTGCAGCTGTCCATCCTCATCGAGATGATGCGCCGTGAAGGTTTTGAGCTGCAGGTCTCGCGGCCGGAGATCGTGACACGCGAGGTCGACGGCGTGCGCATGGAGCCGATCGAGGACCTCGTCATCGACGTCGCCGAGGAATTCCAGGGCGTGGTCATTGCGCAGTGCGGCCAGCGCCGCGGCACGATGACCAAGATGGTCAATCACGGCTCGGGCCGTGTGCGGCTCGAGTTCAGCATCCCGGCCCGCGGCCTGATCGGATTCCGGTCGCAGTTCCTCACCGAAACACGCGGCACGGGCATGATGAACCACATCTTTGCGGACTGGGCGCCGTGGTCCGGCCCGATTGCCGCGCGTCCCACCGGCGCCCTCGTCTCCGATCGCGCAGGCGTCGTCACGGCCTACGCCATCGCGAACATGCAGGACCGAGGCGAGATGTTCGTCTCGCCGGGCATGCAGGTGTACGAAGGCATGATCGTCGGCGAAAACTCGCGCAACAACGATCTCGACGTCAACATCGTGCGCGAGAAGAAGATGTCCAACATGCGGGCCTCCGGCGCCGACGAAGCCATCCGGCTCATTCCGCCGCGTCTGATGAGCCTCGAGCAGGCGATCGAGTTCATCAATGACGATGAGCTGGTGGAAGTGACACCGCACAACCTGCGGATGCGCAAGCGGGTGCTCGCCGCGAACATGCGGCCCCGTCGCGAGAGCTAGCGCCGACTACAATCCACGGATGCCTCCTTTCGCGGGCCTCCGCCCGCTGCTGTTGCCGCTCCTGGTGATGGGGGTCGCCCTGGCTCTCTTCCATCTGCGCGTCGGCGCGGACATGGGGGACTTCGACGTCGCGCGATCCGCGGGCCAGCGGGCCCTGAGTGGTGCGCCGCTGTATCCGCCGGGTGATGTGCCGTCACCGTTTGTCCACCTGCCCATCGTCGCGGTCGCCATGGGACCGTGGGCGCTGGCCAGCCACGATGCCGCGCGCATCGGGTGGTACGCGGTGTCCTGCGCGCTGCTGATGCTCCTGCTGCGATGGTCGGTGATCGGCATGCCGGCGCGCCGATGGTCGGACCGGACACTCATCGCCGTTGCCGTGGCACTGCTCGCGAACTATTACGTGACGGAACTGACGCTTGGGCAATCCACCCTGGTGTTGTCGCTGTTGTTGCTGGGCACGGCCGGGGCGTTGCAGGTCGAGGTACCGAAGCTCGCGGCGGGTACTGCCGCCGGTGCCGCCCTCCTCCACCCCGTCGCCATAATTGCGGTCGTGTCGCTCACGCTGACCCACGGCGCGGGTACCGGCGCCGTGAGTATCGCACTCATTGCGGCCGGCCTGCTGCTGCCCGCCCTGCTCTATGGCTGGACCGGCAATCTGGAACAACTCTCCGCCTGGTGGCACAGCACGCCGGGTATCGCCTCCGCCGCCGACAACCTCTCCGTGGCATCCGTCTGGGCGGCGTGGGTGGGATCCGGCCCGCTCGCAGCCGGCCTCGCGACCGTGACCGCGGTGCTGCTTCTCGGCGTGGCGTTCACCGTGTGGCGCCAACGCGCTCACGTGCAGGAACCCGAGTATCTTGAATTCGCTCTCCTGATCAGCCTGCTGCCGCTGCTGGCGGCACACAGCCCGTCCCATCAGCTGATCCTCGCAACACCAGCGCTGATGCTTGTCGTTGATCGGTGGCGCGAACTCCAGGCCCCCTGGCGCTGGACCAGCGTTGGTGCCCTGGTAATTCTCGGAGGCGCCGCTCTGCTCCCCACCAGCTGGGGCCTGCCAACCGTGGCCCTCGTCGCACTCGTTGCCACACTCGCCCAGCTGAGGCTTCGCAGACTCGCCTGACCCCGTGGTGGGCACGAATGTTCCCCCCTGCCCAGCCCCGCGGGCACTTCAGTTCCCACGCCGGGTGGACTTCGAGAACTTCCGGACTTCAGAACCCCGGAACTCCAGGAACTTCGGCACTTCGGAACCCCAAGTCGTCTGGCACGCCCGTTGCTAAATCACCGCCCGGAGGCGGACGTGTACCAGCATCGGCAAATTCACGTGTGGATTTCAGAAAGCGACTATCTCCTGCTGAGGGAGCAGGCGGTTGTAACTCGAGAATCAGTCTCTGCCCTGATTCGTCGGCTGATCAAATGTGAACGGCAGCGGCTGAAGGACGAGGGACCGATGCGGATGACGGCCGCCCAGCCATCCCCGCAGACCACACCGGAAATCCTGGAGTCCTACGCGTCGTCACATACGAGCGGCCCACCCCGGCGACAGATTTCAGCGGTGCCAGCCGCACGTGTGGGAAAGGATCGCAATGACGCGAATGACCGGGCGTCCGTGGATCTACGTGCTCGCGCCAGTCAGTCTGGCGGCGGTCTGCGGTGTGGCGTTTGTGGCGGCATGGCGCCGCCGCGCCTGACTTACACCAATGACCAGTCGGAGTGTGGCCGCTTGTTCCGCACAAGCCAGCCGTAAATGAGGCCGCGATACGTCTGCCACCGCATGCCTTTGCGTTCGTAGAACGGCGCAAGTGCGCGCTGCAACGCGGGGAGATGGTAAAACGGCACGCCAGGGAAGTAGTGGTGCTCGAGATGCAGGTTCGACGTCAGGAATGCGAAGTTCCAGAACCAGTGTGATCGCATCAACGTGCCCCACTTGGCCGGGTCGGCCGGATCGATGTCGTAGTGCTGCCCGAGCCGATTGAGCGTGAAGGCAACCGGAAAGATAAAGAACACCGGGAAGGCATGCGCGCGAAACGCCGCCGCACCGCCCCAGGCCCACCAGATCCCGCCCAGCACACTCAGGTGACACAGGATCGAGATCTTCCGCTCCCACGCAATCGTGCGCTGCAGATCGGCCGGATACGTGGATGTCTCCTTGAACGCGGCCCTGAAGTAGATCGGAAACAACGCGGGCGTGGCGTACAGGAGCTTGTACCAGCGCGCATTGCGCTTCGGCGACAGGTGGTGACGTTTGGGATCAGCGGTGTCGGATCCCAACTCTGCGTGGTGGTCGAGATGCCAGCGCGTGAACTGGCTCGGCGCAATGCCGCTGGGAATCGCGTAGAGGAATCCGAGCAGACGCTCAATCCGTTTGTGCGGCTTCTGGAACACGAGGTGATGCAACACTTCGTGCAGCAACACCGTGAAATTGAACACGGTGAAGCCCTGCACCACCGCGAGCGGCAGCCAGAGATACCACGTGTCGATGCGAACCAGTCCCCACGTCGCCAGGCCCAGCATCAGGAACTGCCGGCCCGCCACGACAAAGTGCCGCCACGGCATCTTCGTGTGCAGGACACGCATCTGCTCGCGCGAAATGGCCTGCCCGAGCTCGGCCCGCAACGCGGCCGCATGCTGACTGTAGTAGTGCGACATCTATTGGGATTGTAGCAACAGGCGCCGGCCGATCCGAGTCAGGAGCACGCCCGACAACACCGCCGCCGCGCCCAGGATTTTCGTCCAGGTCAAAGGCTCCCCGAGCCACACCCACGCGACCAGCATCGCCACAACCGGCACGCCGTTCGAGTAAATCGAGGTCCGGGCGGCACCAAGGCGCTGCACCCCCGCGTACCAGATGACGTACGCGAGATTCAGCGCCAACAACGCCGACAGCACCAGCGCGCTCATGGCCCACGCGCTCACGGCCGGCCAGTCCACCTGCAGGATCTGCGGCATCGCCATCGCCACATACGGCAGGCCACCCCACACCATCGTCATCCCCGTGACGTACAGCGGGGAGTGCCTGGTGATCAACGACGCGGAGCCGAGCGTGAACGTCGTCCAGCACGCGACGGCGCCCATCACCATGAGGTCGCCGCGCCACGTCGCGCCGCCAAACGACGCACTCGGGCCGACGACGAATGCGATCCCGGTGACGGCCAGCAGCGCGCCGGCCCAGTGGAAACCGCTGATGCGTTCACGGCCCAGCAACGCGGACACGACGGCCAGCACCGCGGGCGTTGTGCCGACGATCAGCGCGGAGTTGGAGGCGGTGGACAGGGCCACACCGCCGACGAAGAAGTACTGATAGCCGAAGTGGCCGACAACGCCGAGCCAGACGAGATCGAACCGATCGCGGCGTGTCAGTTGATTGGGGGTGTGAAGAACGGACGATACGACGTCACCGGCGCGGGCGCGCCGACGGGCCCACTGGATGGCCGCGAGGAAGACCAGCGACGACAGTACCAGCCGCAGCGCGTTGAACGGCTGCGGCGGTACTTCCTCGAACGCCAGCTTGATGACGCTGAAATTGGCCCCCCAGATGAGGACCATCAGCACCAGCAAGGCGTCGATGCGGGTCATATCGAGGTTCCGAAGTCCCGGAGGTACCAAGAACCTCGGCACTCCGGAACTTCGTGTTATTGCACCCGCTTGAACTGCCCGATCGCGTCCTGGATCAGCGCGTCGTTGTCGGCCGCGGAGATGTTCTTCCGCAGCAGTTTCGATGCGATGGACACCGAAAGGTCGACCGCTTCTGTTCGGAGCTGCGCCACCGCGCGCGCCGTCTCGAGCTGGATTTCCTTCTCGGCGTTCTTGACGATCACCTGGGCGTCCTCGGTCGCCTTCTTCCGCATTTCCTCGCGGAAGCGGTCGGCATCGGCCCGGCTGCGCGTCACGATGCCGGCAGCTTCCGTCCTGGCTTCGCTCAGCAGACGCGCGGATTCCTCCTGCACACGCTGCAGCTCCGCGGTCGCCTTCTTCGCGTCCTCGACCGATTTCTCGATCGTGGCCCGGCGCTCCTCAAGTGCCTGGAGCAGCGGCCCCCAGGCGAACTTCTTCAGCAGCCAGACCAGCGCCAGAAAGGTGAACGTCGTCCAGAAGTACAGACCTGGATCGACCGCAACTAGGGTCTCCACTGACGTCCCCTTCCTACTTCAGGAAGACGATGAGCAGGCCGAAGACCAGCGCGAGAATCGTGGCGCCTTCGAGCAGGAACAGGGGCAGGTTGGCCGCCGCCGTGATCTGCGACGCCGCGCTGGGCTGACGCGCGACACCCTCGGCCGCTGCGGCCGCGAGCTTGCCAATGCCAAGACCGGCGCCGAGCACCGTGAGACCGAAGCCGATCGCGGCTCCCATGTAGTGCCATACCGGCGCGTATGTTGCTGTTTCCATGATGCCTATCCTTCTCCTGGGTAACGAACGTTGACTAGTGGTGCGCGTGAATGGCCATGCCGATAAACACAGCCGACAACAAGGTGAATACGTAGGCCTGCACGAGGACGACGATGATCTCGAGACCCGAGATGGCCACCGCCAGCGGCAGGGAGAATCCGAAGCCGATTCCGGCGCCCACCAGGGTGCTCGTCGTCAGTTCGGTGAAGATGAAGACAAACGACAGGATCGCCAGAATCGCGATGTGGCCGCCCGCCATGTTCGCCGCAAGACGCATGGTGAGCGCAAACGGCCGCACCAGCATGCCGATGAGTTCGAGCGGCACCAGCAGGAAGTAGAGCGGCAGCGCGAGGCCGTGCGGGACCAGGTTCTTCCAGTGCTGGATGAACCCGTTGGCCCACGAGCCCGCGATGATGACCGCAAAAAACGTGATGGTCGCAAGGGCCGCGGTCACATTGAAATTGGCCGTCGCGGTTGAGCCGCCGTGCAGGAGGCTCTTGAGGAACGAGTGGTCGCTGGTATGGAGGACGTATTTGTCCAGCAACGCGAGCATGTCGAAGATCGGAATCAGTCCGACCGCGTTGGCCACCAGGATGAAGAGGAAGAAGGTCAGCATCAGCGGCGTCCACGTCATGACCCACTTCTGCCCGACGTTGGGAAGCACGATGCTGTCGCGCACGAATTCGACGCCGGCCTCGAGCGCGTTCATGCCGCCGGTCGGCACCAGACGGCTCTGCGCCAGATACCGGCGGACCATCAGCGTCACGGAGACAAACACCAGCGCGGCCACCATCCACACCATGAACACGTGTTTGGTGACGTCGAAATTGATCCCGAAGTAGGTGCCCAGGTGAATGATCGGATGATCAAAGCCCGTATTGGCCACGTGGCCAATGATCGAGTCCGCGGCGTTGAACTTTCCATCCGCGGCCGCAGCCGCAGCCGGTTCGACAGCACTCATATCAGTCATCACTGTACGTCTGCATCAACCGTTTCAGGCACCACGCCTCAATGAGGTGCAGGACCAGAAACGACACGGTCAGGCTCGCCACAAATGGCATCGGCCGAACCTCACAACCCTTCAGCACGATGGTGACCCACGCGACAAAGAACACGCTCTTCACCGCGAAGCCACGAATCAACACCGCCAACGACGTGTCCGGTGCGGCGGCCCACGCCCGCGTCACCGACACCCAGGAGGCCGCCGTGGTAAGCACCGGCGCCGCCACCCCGAGCAACACTTCGAATCCGCGCCCGAGTGCGGCCCACGTGACACCCGACAACACCGCCATCCCGATCGCCATCCACAACAGGCGGTCCGTCATCGCGGCCCCAGCGTGGATTTCACGATCGCGTAAAACCCGGAGACAATCCCGAGACCCAACCCAATCAGCAACCCCCACGGCGAGGTGCCCCACGCGTTGTCCGCGACGTAGCCCAGTCCCCCGAGGAGCAGAATCCCGCCGATCAGGCTGTAACTCGCCGTCGCCGCGGGCCCCGCACGCTGGACATTTTCATGGAACGCCCGCATGGCGTCCTGCAGTCCCTTCCGTGACGGTTTCCCGGTTGCCAAGCACGCAATTCTAGCCCGGGGAACCCCATGCCCACCCACCCGACGGGCAGGCGAACCTCGGAAATATATCACGGTCGACCGGACGGTATACTGCGGGGCATGGCCCCTTTCCCATGGAAACAGTCGGTCGCGCTCGGCGTGTTGGCGGCGGCGACCTGGACGACGGCCACCCCCGGGTCCGCGGCCCAGCGGGATCTCCGGAATCAGACCATCCATATCGGGGTCTACGACAACAAGGGGCTGCCGCCGGCCACCCTGACCCCCTCGCACCTGACGGTCCGGGAGGACGGCGTGGCGCGGGAGGTCCTGACCGTGGCCCCGGCCACCACCCCGATGCAGGTCGCCGTCCTGGTCGACACCAGCCAGGCCTCCCAGGGTTCCATTCCCGACCTCCGGGACGGCCTGCGCGCCTTCGCCACGGCCATTTGGGCCAGGAGCCCGGAGTCGCAGCTGGCCCTGTACGCCTTCGGCGAACGGCCATCACTCGAGGCGGACTACACCACCAGCGCGATCGCCTGGAGCCGCGGCGTCGACCGGCTGTTTGCCGCGTCAGGCTCCGGCTCGTATTTCATCGAAGCCGTCGTCGAAGCGTCGAATGCCCTCGCCAAACGGAAACCGGCGCGGGGCGCCGTCGTGGCCTACGTCGACGAAAACGGGCCGGAGTTCAGCAACCGTCGACACGCACAGGCCTTTGACGCGGTCGCCTCAGCGCGGGCGTCCCTGTGGACCATCAGCCGGCAGGGGTTCAGCGGCGACATGTCGACCGAAACCCGCGAGCGGGCCATGGTGGTCGGCGATGTCACGATGCGAAGTGGTGGACGGAACTTCACGCTGTTTGCGCCGTCGGGGATCAAGGCGCGATTCACCGAGGTCTCCGAACAATTGCTGGCACAGTTCGCCGTGACGTACGGCCGGCCGGAGTCCCTGATTCCGCCCGACAAGCTGGAGGTACGCCTGACCCTCGACGGCTACAAACTCTCCGCTCCGCGCTGGACCAACAAATGAACCGGTGGATGCCCCGCGCGGCGGCGGGTATAGCCGTCCTCGCGCTGACCCTCCCGGTCAATTCCCTGAGCGCCCAGATCTTCCGCGCCGGCATTGACGTCGTCTCGTTGAACGTCACGGTGACCGAAGGCGAGGCGCTGGTCCCCGGACTCGATCAAGCGCTCTTTTCGGTCTACGAGGACGGCGTGAAGCAGGACATCTCGTTTTTCTCCCGCGCGGCCCAACCCATCGCCCTCTCCCTGCTCATCGATACGAGCACGAGCATGGAGCTGAAGTTGCCGGTCGCCCAGCAGGCGGCCATCGGATTTGCGAAGCGGCTCACAGGCTCGGATGCGGCCCAGATCATCAACTTCGACAGCCGCGTTGAAATCCTGCAGACGTTCACGGCGGACCCGGTGTTGCTCGAAGGGGCGATCCGCAGGACTCAGGTGGGCGGCTCGACCTCGCTCTACAACGCGCTGTACGTCGCGCTGAGTGAGCTCAAACGCGTGCGCGCGGCGTCGAAGGAGGAAATCCGGCGGCAGGCGATCGTCATCCTGTCGGACGGCGAAGACACCTCATCGCTCATCAGCTACGAAGACGTGCTCGAGTCAGCCAAGCGATCGGAGGTGGCGGTGTATGCCATCGGCCTGCGATCAAAGACGGATCGGCCGACACGCGGATTCAACGAGGCGGAATTTGTGCTCCGCACGCTCTCGCAGAAAACCGGCGGCTGGGTGTTCTTCGTCGAGGACGTCGGGCAACTGCCGGCCATCTACCAGCGCATCGCGGACGAACTCGCCAACCAATACACGATTGCCTACAGTTCCAAGAACCTGAAACGTGACGGCGCGTGGCGCGCGATCGTGGTGCGTGTGGACCGGCCGAACACGGTGGCCCGCACCAAGCGCGGATACTTCGCGCCGTCGCTTCCCAAGAGTCCCGCACCACGCCCATGACCCCGCCGTCCGACTCCCCGCTCCGTACTCTCTCGCGCGGCCGCGTCGTGCTCATCGGCGCCGGCCCCGGCGATCCCGGCTTGCTGACGATGCGCGGGCATCGTGTGCTGGCTGACGCCGATGTGGTGGTCTATGACCGCGATGTCGCACGGCTGCTGCCCCTCGCCCGGACTGACGCCGAGTGCATCGAAGTCGGGGCCCCGGCGGAAGGGGCCACCGCGCAGGACGCGATTGCCATGCTGGTCGCGGACAAGGCACGCGAAGGGCAACTCGTCGCGCGCCTGAAGTGGGGCGATCCATTCCTGTTTGGCAGTGGCGCCAAGGAAGCGCTGTTTCTGCACGAACAACGCGTGCCGTTTGAAGTCGTCCCTGGTGTGCCGCTCGCCTTGGGAGCCGCGTACGCCGGGATTCCGATCACGTACCCCGGGGGCCAGGACGCGCTGGTGTTTCTGCGCGGGCACGAATCTGCAGGCGAGGCGGCGCCGGATGTCGACTGGCAGGCGCTGGCCTCGCTCGACGGCACGATCGCGTCGTACACCAACGGCCGTCAGGCGGCGGCCATGTTGACGCTGCTCATCAAACACGGGCGTCCCGCCACGCAGGCCGGAGCACTGATCTACGCGGGCACACTGCCGCAGCAGGAGACCCTCACCGGCACACTCGCGGAACTCATCTCAGCTGGTGAAGCGCGCGAAGGCGCCGCCCTGCTGATCGTCGGCGACGTGGCGACCCTGCGCGAACATCTCGGCTGGTTCGATCGGCGCCCGCTCTTCGGCAAGCGCATTGTCGTCACGCGCTCGCGCGACCAGGCAAGAGATCTCGTCGAACTGCTCGAGAGCCTCGGCGCGCAAACGATTGAAGCCCCCACGTTCCGGTTGATCCCCGCTGATGATCCGGAGACGGTCGATCGCGCCGTCGCGTCTGCGGGCCAGTACGGCTGGATCGTCTTTGAGTCGGCGAATGCCGTCAGCCGGTTCTTCAAGTCGCTGCTCAACGGCACACGCGATCTGCGTGCGTTGGGCGGTGTGCGTGTGGCGGCCATCGGCCCCTCCACCGCGGATCGGCTCGTGGGCTTCGGACTGCAGGCGGACGTGGTGGTGCCGGAGTCAGGCACCGAAGCCACAGTGCGTGCGCTTGAATCGGTGGGACCGCTCTCGGGGACGCGCATCCTCGTGGTGCGACCACACCACGATCGCGCCGACCAGGGCCGCCCAGACGCGGTGCGTGACACACTTGCGGCGGAACTGAGCCGCCGCGGAGCCGACGCCACCGATGTGATCGCGTACCGGACAACCTCGGGAGCACCGGAATCGGCCGCCGCGCAGGATCTCTACCGCCAGTTGCTGGATGGCCAGGTGCACGCCGTGACGTTCACGACCCCGACGGCCGTGCAGCGCTTTGTGGACCTGATCGGCCGCGAACAGGCGGCCGACCTGCTGAATCAGACGGCGGTGGTGGCGATCGGTCCGGTCACCGCTGCGGCCGCCGTGGCCCTGGGGATCGCGTCGCCCATCGTCGCGGAGCCGTTCACGGTGGACGGCATGATTGCGACGCTGGTCAAAGCGCTGCGCTAAAACCCGATCCGCACGCCCGCGTTGAATGTGCGCCCGTCGAGCGGCGCCCACGCACTGACGGCGCGTTTGCCGAGCACCGTTGGTGTCGGCAGCAGGAGCGGGTCGTACTTCGACTGCCGGACGTCGGTCAGGTTCTCGAGGTTCACAAACACGCGCACACGACCAACACGCCGCTCGGCCAGCATGCCGATGATGACGTACGGCGAGCTTTCGTCCGCGTACGGGTTGTCCTCGAGCCGCTGCCGGCCCGTGTAATAGAACTCGAAGCCGACACGTGCCTTGCCGTGTTGTTCCCACGCTGCGATCAGGCCGACCGTCTGGCGCGGAGTCAACGGCAGCGGGTCCGCCTGCGTCGCAGACAACCAGGTGTGCGTCGCGGTCGCCACGAAGTCGCCTTTGCGCGCACGCACAAACGTCTCAAGGCCGCGAATGCGGATCGCAGAGTCCGGCCCGGACATGTTCACCACCTCCAACCGCGCGCCGCGATCGGTGCGGAGCACCGCTTCCACCGGGTTGTGCACGGCCGCCGCGAAGCCGGTCACCGACACCGAGACGGGGCCAAACTCTCGGGACACATCGACCGAGATCGACTCCGCCGTCTCGGCCTCGGTGATGCGCACGTCGCCCACCCGATGGACACCGACATCCTCCACCTCATCCACAAACAGGGTCGGCGCAAACGCGCCCCGTCCGGCAGAGAGGCGCACGTCCCACGGCTCCAGCCTCCAGCGCACGGAGGCGCGCGGGCTCCACAAGACACCGTACTCAGGATGTTTGTCGAGACGGGCGCTGATCGACATCGCCGCCCGATCCGTCAGCGTCACGTCGTCCTGCACAAACACTGACGGGGTCGTCCACGAGTAGTCGTGCCCGCTCATCCCCCGGTAGCGCTGTGATTCCACGCCGGCGCCGACGACGAAGGTGTGCGCGCGCCAGGACCAGAGATACGACCCTTCGCCCGTGACGAACCGATGCTGATCCTCGTACGCCACGAAGCCGTACTCATGCGTGTGCGCCAATCGCATGAAGGCGCCCAGGAAGACGGCGACACCGGCGCCAATCGTCGTGCGCGCCGTGGTTCCGAGGTCGAACCTCGTCGTGTCGACGGCCTGGAGTCCATCAGGCACATCCAACAACCCGCCGCGGCGACGTTCGATCGTCGTGCCTCCCGTGAGATCCACGGTGCCCCTTGCGGTCGTGAACGACAGCTTCGGCCGCGTGACAAATCGCCGATACCTCGGCAGATCGGCCCAGCCGTCGGCATCCACATCCTCTGCGGATTGGGCGTGAGCCCCGGCGAGCCATGTGTAACCCACCGTCGGCGAGACGGGGCCTGAGGCCCAGAGCACGGCGTCTGCTCCGGCGCGAGTCGTCGCATTCAGCAGCAGTTCCCCCTCGTGTTCCGGCGTGGGGCGACGTGTCACCAGGTTGATGACACCGCCGAGCGCGGATGGACCGTACAGCGCCGAGGCCGCGCCTTTGATCACTTCCACCTGCTGCAGATCCATCGGGGGAATCTGCAGCAGCCCGAGCGATGCCACCTGGGTGCCGTTGATCGGCAGGCCGTCGGTCAGCACGGCGGTGAAGCGGCCCGGCAATCCCTGCACACGGACGGACGCTGCGCCGAGCGCCGGCGACGTCGGCTGGAGCCGGATGCCGCTGGTCTCGTTGAGCAACATCGCGATGTCGCCCGGCGTCATCAGCAGCTTCTCTTCAATCTCTTCGCGGCCCACGACTTCGACACGCATCACCTGATCCGAAGACAGACGCCCCGTGCGCGTCGCGGTGACAAAGACTTCTTCTTCGATCTCGGGTGGCGTGGGTGGCGCAGGCGGCTGCGGTGGTGTGGGCAGCTGAAGGGTCAGCCACAAAGCAAGGAGGAGTTCCATGGGTTGAGATAGGATGCCACGAACATGCTCGGTGCGTTTCTTGAAGGCGTCCGTCGCGTCTCGCGCGCGCCCGTTGTGCTGCTGTCTGTGAGCGCCGCTGTGTGCCTTCTGGTGTTGCCGCACCGGTTGTCGCTGTTCGGCGCGCTCCCGGACACGTGGTATCTGCGGACGGTGCTCGATCGCGCGCTGTGGGAGTGGCACGGCGGGTGGATGCTGGCCGGTTATCACGGCGCGATCCCGCCGGCGCCGGGCCTGGCGAGTGCCGCGCTCGCCGCGACCCTGCTGTGGCTGTTTCTGTCGGGCGGCGTGCTCGACCGGTTTGCGCGTGCCCGCCCAATTCGCACCTCCGCCTTTTTCGCCGCCAGCGGTGAGTTCTTCGTCAGGTTCCTGCGCCTGAGTCTGGTCACGGCTCCGGTCTACTGGTGGCTGTTTGCGTGGCTCTTCCCGAGACTGACATCGACGACGTGGGGTCAGCTGGGATTTGTCGCCGCGCTGGGCTTCGTGAATCTGGTGACGGACTACGCGCGCGTCCGCGCCGTCGTGGAAGATCGTCGCAGCATGATCGGCGCGATCGGGGCGAGCCTGCGCTTCATCCGCCGGCGGCCGTTGCGGGTGGCCGGCCTGTATCTGCTTGGCATGCTGCCGTCCGCCGTGGCGATTCGCCTCTGGTTCGGCATGTCGACGTGGCCGGAGGCCACCGCCGGAAGCCTGGCGGCGGCGCTGGTCGTGTACGTGGTGCTGCGCACATGGGCACGGCTCACATGGATGGCCGGCGAAGTGGTGTTCTTCCAGCGCGAACTCGCGCACGCCACCTGCACAGGGAGGCCCCTGCCGGAATGGCCCGAGTCGCCGGCTGCGGAAGCGATTGCCAACCTCGGCACGAAAAGCCTCAGGTAGGTCCCACAGGGAGGCGCGGAGGCACGGAGGATTTTCTAGGAATGATAATCACAAGTAATTGTTGTGGTTACACGATTACTCCGTGCCTCTGCGCCTCCCTGTGAAATCCGTGCCAAGGGTTGCTCCGCGCCTCTGTGCCTCCCTGTAATATTGCTGACATGGGCTCGGAACGTGTTGACAAGGTGGTGCAGTGGTTGCGGGATCGGGCGCAGGACGCAGGCGCTCATGGGTTTGTTGTCGGCCTGAGTGGCGGCATCGACTCGGCGGTGGTCGCCAGGTTGTGCCAGATGGCGACACCGAATCGCGTGCTTGGCGTGATGTTGCCCTGTTACAGCCATCCGCAGGACGACGCGGATGCCCGGCTTCTGGCGAAGACCTTCGGCATTCCGACCGCGCGCGTGGATCTCGCGGCGACGTTCGACGCGTTGACCGGTGAGTTGCATGCCTCCGTGAAAGGCCTGCCGCAGTCGGTGCATGTCACCGACATCAAGCAGCAGATGCCCGAGGCGAACATCAAGCCGCGGCTGCGCATGACCTCCCTGTACTTCATCGCCAATTCCCTGAACTACCTGGTCGCCGGCACGGGCAACCGGAGTGAACTGACACTCGGCTACTTCACGAAACACGGCGATGGCGGCAGCGACGTGCTGCCGATTGGTCACCTGCTGAAGAGCGAAGTGCGGGCGATGGCACAGGAGCTGGGGGTGCCGGCGCCGATCATCGACAAGGCGCCGTCGGCCGGCTTGTGGATCGGCCAGACCGACGAAGCCGAGATGGGCTTCTCCTACGACATGCTCGAGGCGTACCTCACGACCGGCGCGTCAGCCGTGCCACCCGAGGTCGCCCAACGCATTGAAGCGCTGAATCGATCGTCAGAGCACAAGCGGAAGACACCGCCAGTTCCATCTGACATCTGACATCTGACATCTGCTCATCTCCCCATCCCCTCATCTAGCGGCGTGCGAGCGTCGAGGCTCTGCCCCGCCTTCGACAGTGCCCTTCGCGGCGTTGATGAGTGCGACGGCCGCGTAGCCTTGCGCCACCTCACCCTTGCGGCCGACTTTGGCGAACGTGTGGCCCATCGCTTCGAGCCGCTCAAGCAACGTGCGCGGGAAGCGATCTTCGATCTGCACGCGTGACCCGGTCGGGGCGTTGCCAATCAACATGCGCGGCGCTTCGATCGCGCGTTGCGCGCCGAGGCCGCCGTCCACGACGTTAAGGATGATGTTGTAGACCGACGCGGGAATCCAGGCGTTGCCGGCCGCGCCGACCGCGAGACGCGGCGTGAACCCTGGAATGCCGTACCGGCCTGGATCCACCTCACTCGGCGCAAATAACAGCGTCGGCACACTGGTGGACGAATGGCGCTGCAACGGCAGCATCGATCCGTACCCGGTGCCACGTCCGCCTCGGAAGTGATCGTTGTAGAGAAACCCGAGCCCCTTCGACACGTAGAAGTTCCCGCCCCACGTGGACAATGTCTGCGTGATCGCCACCATGTTTCCCTCGGTATCGGCGCCGGCGAAGGACGTCGTTCCAGTCGCGATCGTTGTGGTCCAGGGTCCGGGGTCCAGGGTGCCGGGCTCGGGGCCAAGGGTCCAGGGTCCGGGGTCCGCGCCGACTGGTGCGCCGCCGCGGCCGCGGCCGCCTTGCGGCACGACGGAGGCCTTCGCAGGGTTGATCAACTTGAAGCGGTCGAGCGCGTGGCCGGGTTCGAGGTGGTTGCCGAGATTGATCGGCCAGCGTTCGGGGTCGGCGATCTGCGCGCCGCCGTCACGGACACGCCAGGCTTCGATGGCGTAATGGGCATAGTCCGGATCGTTGAACACCGTCGCCCTCGGCTTCGGCGTGTACGCGTCGAGAATCTGCAAAGTTTCGATCAGCGTGAGACCGTTGGAGACGGGCGGTCCGACCGAATACACCAGATGCCCGCGGAACCGGCCCGATAACGGCTTCCGCTCCATGGCACGGTACTGGGCGAGGTCCTCGAGTGAGATGATGCCGCCATTCGCGGCCATGTCCTCGGCAATGGCCCGCGCAATGGATCCACGGTAAAACGACTGCCCACCTTCCTTCGCGAGCACACGCAGCGTCTGCGCATAGTCCTTGTTGATGAAGCGATCGCCGGGCTTCGGCACGTTGCCGCCAGGCAAATAGATCTTCGCGGCCTCCGGATATTTCGCCAGCCGCTCCTGCCCCGTAGCGATCGTCGTCGGCAATGCTTCGTCGAGAATGTACCCCTGTTCAGCGAATTCGATAGCGGGCGCGAGCACCTGCTCCCACGTCACCTTCTTGCTGCCGTATTTCTGGAAGAGCAGATCGAGGCCGGCGACCACACCCGGGATGTTGGCGACCGTGGGACCATCCGTCGCCGTGCGCTGGCCGTTGGCCGTAAAGATCTTCGGGTTGTCAAACGTCGCCCGCGCAGGCGTCATGTCCTTGTATTCGATGACCACCGGCTCGGCCATGCCCTTGAGGAAGAGAATCGCCTGCCCGTCGCCGCCGATACCCGACGCATCCGGTTCGACCACACCCAACGCAAACGATGTCGCGACGATCGCGTCGACGATGTTGCCGCCCTGTTCAAGAATGCGCGCGCCTGCCGCCGAGGCCAGCGGATGCCCGGACGAAATCACGCCGGTGGTCGTCTCCGCGCCGCGCTTGATCAGCGGCTGTTCGGCCACCATCTGATCGACCACATCCTCGACGTCCTTCGCCGACCGCGCAGCCAGCGCCTGCGGTCGGTACTTCGCGCGCAGCGTCTTCCACTCGATGGCGACATCACCCTCGGAGTAATACAACGACGCCAACGTCTGCCAGGCGCGATCAAACTGCGCCACCCACTGCATCGGCGTCGGCGCTGGAGCGGTCAGCGCACGCGCGCCACCATCAACAGGCCGCGGCGCATCCACACGCCACACGCGCAGCGTCTCCGGATCCATGAACGCCGCCGGGGCATCGTCTGTGTTCCGAATCGGATCGCCGTTGTACGTGCCCCCTGGCGCAGGCTCCGTCGCAATCAGCATCGTCTGCCCATCCGGCGACCAGGCACTGGCGCCCGCATGTCGTGACGCCAATTGCGTCAGTGGTTGCTGTGTACCCTGACCGCCGCCGCGTCCCGCGGCTCCGCCTTCGCGGCCGCCTGCCGGCGCCGCCGCTGGTGGGGTCACATCAGCCACCCACACACCCACGCCCATCCCGGTGCGGGCGGCCGAAAACGACACGCGATTGTTATCAGGCGCCCAAGTCGGCCATCGTTCGAGGCCGCCGCCACGGGTCACACGCGTCACGCTGCCTTCGGTGGCGTCAAGCGCCCGCACAAACACGTCCACCGTGTCGCCGGCTTCGCGTTCACGATCGGACAGAAACACCACGCGACGACCATCGGGCGACACACGCCCCAGCCACTCGCTCGCCTCACCGGTGGTCCACACGGTCGGCGCCACGCTGCCTTCAGCGGCGACGATCTGCAGGGTCCATCGACCGTTCATTGATTTGTGCGAGAACAACAGACGACCATCACGCGTCCACGACGGCCATCGCTCGTCACCGTCGAGCGAGGTCACCTTCCACGCTGCGCCACCCGACGCGGGCACAATGTACACGTCGAATGCACCGTCGGTATCAGCCGCAAACGCGATCTGCCGGCCGTCGGGCGACCAGGCCGCGTCCCGTTCGCTGATCCACCGGTTCTCACCGGTGACGACACGTTTGGGATCGCGCCCATCAGGCGCCATCGTCCACACCTGTTCGAGCCAGGACACGGCGATGCGCTTCCCATCTGGGGAGAACGCAGGATCGCGCATGCCGGTGAGGGTGGCGGGAGTGTGGGCCGAGAACGCCGTGACGACAAACGTGGCCAACGCCGCGGCCACCAGAAGCTGTCTTCGCATGCGGCAGATTCTATCGTGCCGCCGCGGTGCTGAGTGCTGCGCCTGCCCGCCGAAGCCTTGGCGCAGGCGGGTGCTCGGTGCGGGTGCCGAGTGCCTGGTGCCTAGTGCTTAGTGCGTGCCTTGACGGCCTTGGCAATCGAAGCGGCCGAGATGCCGTAGCGATCGAGCAGTTCTTCGGGACCGCCGCTGCGCGGGATCTCGCGCACGGCGAGGCGCTGCACGGTAAAGCCCTGATCCCAGACGGCTTCGGACACTGCGTCACCGAGGCCGCCCTGCGCGTAGTGATCTTCGACCGTGATGATCCAGCCATTCGAGGCCTTGCCGGCCGCGATGAGGCCGGAGCGATCGATCGGCTGAATCGAGTACGCGTCCACCACACGAATCGCAATGCCGTCCTTGGCGAGCAGGCCGTACGCCTTGAGCGCTTCAAACAACGTCACGCCGGCGCCGACGACGGTCGCGACGTCCTTGTCGCTCTGGCGCAGGATCTTCGACCCGCCGGCCGGGAACTGTTCGGATGTTGAATACAGAATCGGCGTCTTGGGACGCGAGCTGCGGATGTACACAGGGCCCGGCGTCGCGGCAGCCAGGGCCACCATGCGCTCGGCGCACACGGCGTCGGACGGGTACAACACGGTGCAGTTGGGCACCGCGCGCGCCATCGCGAGATCTTCAAGCGCCATCTGCGACGGACCGTCTTCACCGATCGAGATGCCGGCGTGGGATCCACACAGCTTGATGTTCAGCATCGAGATGCCGGCCATGCGGATGAAGTCCGCACCGCGCTCGAGGAAACACGCGAAGCTCGACGGGAACGCGATCGCCCCCCGACTCGCGAGCCCCATCGCCGCGCCGATCATCGCCTGCTCGGCGATGAACGTCTGATAGAACCGCTCCGGGAACACCTTCTCAAACCGATCGCTGAACGTCGAGTTCTTCACATCGGCATCGAGGGCGACGATGCGGTGGTCGAGGGCGCCGAGGGAGGCAAGCGCAGTGCCGTATGCCTCGCGCGTGGCAACCAGGTCGTCCTTCTTGTAGGCCGGGGCGGGCATTGCGGCCACGAAGTCGGGCAACGCCCCTTCGGACCGGCGGGTCGCCGGCTTCGCAATGACGGGCGCAGGGTCCGACGTCGGAATGATCTGCGCGTCGAGTTCCGCGATGGCCGCGTCGGCTTCAGCGCCCTTCTTGAGAGGCTTGCCGTGCCAGTTGTCCTTGTCTTCGAAGATCGAGCAGCCTTTGCCCTTGAGTGTCTTCGCGACGATCATCGTCGGCCGTCCGCGCATCCCACGAGCGTCGGCCAGCGCGGTGCGGATTTCGGCAATGTCGTGGCCGTCGATCACGATCGCGTGCCAGCCGAAGGCACGGTACCGCGTGGCGAACGCTTCGACGTCGTGCGCGAACTGCGTGGCGCGGCTCTGACCAAACGCGTTCACGTCGGTGATCGCACAGAGGTTGTCGAGGTTGTGATTGGCCGCGACCTGCGCGGCTTCCCACACCGAACCTTCCGCGCTTTCACCGTCGCCCAACATCACATACGCCCGGTAGTCCGAACCGATACGGCGCGCGTTGAGCGCGATGCCGACGCCGGCCGCCAGGCCCTGGCCCAGCGATCCCGTCGCCACGTCGACAAACGGCAGTCGCGGCGTCGGATGGCCTTCGAGGTCGGACGTGATCTTGCGCAGGTCCATCACGGCCTCACGCGGGAACGCGCCGGCCGCCGCCCAGGCGGCATACAGAATCGGCGCCGCGTGCCCCTTCGACAACACGAAGCGGTCCGCCTCGGGATGCTGCGGATCCATCGGATCAAAACGCAGTTCGTCAAAAAAGAGGACCGCGAGAATATCCGCTGCCGACAAGCAGGTCGTCGGATGTCCGGACCCGGCTTCGGTGGTGGATCGCACCGAATCGATGCGGAGTTGTGTCGCAAGGTTGTGGAGAACGGTATTGGATGGGGGTGTCATGCGCGGCGACCAGAAGTTTACTGTACGCGTGACATAATCGCAGTACGAATGCCGGCACTTCGTGTGGTCTCTCTCGCGCTCATTGCTCTCTGGATTGGCGGATTGACCGTGCTCGGCATCATTGCGGCCCCCGCCATTTTTTCCGTGCTCGAATCGCAGGACCCGGTCGCCGGCCGCACGCTGGCGGGCATGGTCTTCGGTGACATTTTTGCAAGATTCCAACAGCTGGCCTGGGGGTTGGGCGCCGGCCTGTTGACGCTGCTGGGGCTCAGGGCCGCGCTCGGCCCCCGCCCCCGTCGGCTGGCCATCCAGATCTGGATGGTGGCCGGCATGCTGGGGGCCAGCGCCTACACGGGTCTGATCGTGTCGCCCCGGATCGAGGCGCTTCGCACCGAAACTGCCACCACCATGGCGGCGTTACCCGACACCGACCCGCGCAAGGTGGAATTCGGACGCCTGCACGGCCTGTCCAACGGCCTGATGGCGCTGACGCTCGCGGCCGGGCTCGTAGTCTTCTGGATCGAACTCCGGGAATAGCCCGGAGACATGACTGGGAGACGCGGAGGCAGGTTGGCACACCATGGAGCGCATGAAGTTCCATGGGGATGAGGGGTTGAGTGCCGCGTAGCGGCACGGTGAGCGGGAGACGAACCCAGAAACGAAAGCACCTCGCGGGTGTTCATGTGGTCTTTTCGTTTCTGGGTTCGTCTCCCGCTCACTGCGCCCCGGCCACGCCGGGGCGCTCAACCCCGTGTCTCCGGGACACCGTCAGGCCCCATGCTCCCTCACGGCCCCACATGGTGAAAATCAAGGAGAGTGCTCCGCGCCTCCGCGTCTCTCTGTTACCGCTTCTTGCGCGTAGTGACGCGCTTCTCGGTGGTCTTGCGCAGCTGGCGCTTCAGCGCGGTGAACGCCTGCTGAATCGCCACCGACGGCTGGGACGCCGAGGAGGCCTTGCGGGTCACCACAAGATCGCCTGGCAGGGCGAGGGCGATGCGGATTTCGATCGCGTTGCCCGTCTGATGCGAGTGGTGCGGCACTTCCACCGAGACATGGCAGCCGAGGATGCGGCCGTGCAGCGACTGCAGGTCCTGGACCCGCTCGGCGATGTCGCGTTCGAGGGACGACATGCGGCGCATGTGAAGGAACTTGATTTGGAGGGGAACGGTCGCCATGTCCCGGTTATACACTACGGACTGCGACGCTGCTTTCCGCTATCATGTCCGGAGCATGTCTCACGCGCTCACCCTGATTCCTGGTGACGGGATCGGGCCGGAAGTTACGACTGCCGTCGTTCGCATTCTGGACGCCGTCGGCGTGGCGATTGACTGGGACCGGCAGGATGCCGGCGTCATCGCCTTCAGGAAGTCAGGACAGACGCTCCCCGGCGAACTCCTCGATTCCATCCGCCGTACACGCGTGGCGCTCAAGGGCCCCTGCGCGACGCCGATCGGCGAGGGCTTCACCAGCGTCAACGTCGGACTACGCAAGGCGCTCGACCTGTTCGCCAACCTGCGCCCCGTCAGCAATCTGCCTGGTGTGCCCAGCCGCTTCACCAACGTCGACCTGGTGATCGTGCGGGAGAACACCGAAGACCTCTATGCCGGACTCGAACACGTCATCGTGCCTGGGGTGGTCGAAAGTCTGAAGATCATCACGGAGGTCGCCTCCACACGCATCGCCGAGTTCGCGTTCCGGCACGCGACACGGGAAGGCCGGCGCAGTGTCACCGCCATCCACAAGGCCAACATCATGAAGCTCAGTGATGGCCTGTTCCTGGATTCGGTGCGCGCGGTGTCCCGGAAGTATCCGCAGATTCCGTACGACGAGAAAATTGTCGATGCCGCCTGCATGCATTTGGTGATGCGCCCAGAACAGTTCGACGTGCTCGTGCTCCCGAATCTCTACGGCGACATCGTGTCGGACCTCTGCGCGGGGCTGGTCGGTGGCCTTGGCGTGGTACCCGGTGCCAATCTCGGCACAGACGTCGCCGTGTTTGAAGCGGTGCATGGCAGCGCACCGGACATCGCCGATCAGAACGTCGCCAACCCCACCGCCCTGCTGTTATCGGCGGTCATGATGTTGCGTCATCTGGGTGAAGTGGACGCCGCCGTGCGCGTCAAAGCCGCGCTCGATCGCGTGTTGTCAGCCGGCGAGGTGCGCACCCGTGACCTGGGCGGGTCGGCCTCGACCACTGAGTTCACCCTGGCGCTCTGCCGCGCCCTCGACTGACACGCATGGCTACCTCCGCCGCACTCGACGATGTGACGGAGGCGGTACTCGCCCACGAGGATGTCGCGCGGTACATGCACGATCCCGAGGCCCGCACGCGCCTGGATGGCTACCTCGGCGAATTGCGCACCACGCAGCGCTACGGGCTGTATCGCGCGTTGCAGCATCCGCTCTACCCCATCTACAGAAAAGTCAGGCACGTCACCGAACATGTGGAGCGGCCGAAGGCTGTGCTCTCGAAGGGGCACGTCGTCTACATCTCGAACCACAAGAGTCACCTCGACTATCTGGTCGAGTTGCTGGTGCTTGAGCTCGCCGGCATCCGGCCGCCGTTGATTGCGGCGGGGATCAACCTGTTTGGCGGCGCGCTTGGCCTGCTCCACCGGCACATCACCGGCGCGATCCCGATTCGCCGCGGCAGCAAGGACCCTGTCTATCTCGCGACGCTCAAGGCGTACGTGGTGGAAGTGCTCAGGCGCCACGACTTGCTGTATTACGCGGAGGGCGGGCGCAGTTACAGCGGGGAACTGAAGGCCCCGAAGACCGGCCTGCTGCAGGCCGCGTTACAGGCGGACCGCGCGCACCTGTTCGTGGTACCGATGGCCATCGCGTACGACCTGGTGCTTGAAGACAGAATGCTCGCGCGCGAGGCGGCGCGGAAACGCAAGCGGCCGTTTGCGCAGGAAGTGGCGGAGATGATCCGGCATGCCGTCGGCTACGAGAGCCGGGCGTTTGTCACATTCGGCCAGCCGATCCCGCTCACCGAGTACGACGCCACGGCGCGGCGGGACCTTGTCGCCCTGGCGCACCGGATTCAGCACGAAGTCGGCCTGCTGCACAAGGTGCTGCCCACGGCGCTGATCGCGTCGGCGTTGCGCGCGTCGATGACGCGGAGTGAACTCGCGGCGCATATCGACGACCTGCTGGCGTTGCTGTCGACTCAACAGGCCAACCTGGCCGTCACGTCCGGCCGTCAGGCCGTGGACGAGGGCCTGCCTTTGCTCGAGAGTCGTGGAGTTCTCGTCACCGAACGTCAACGCGTGCGTGTGCGGGATCGTATTACCCTTCGCTACTACGCCCGCACGCTGCAACACCTCATGCCCCACCGGAGACCCACGCACTGATGTTCGCCGCGCTCCCCAAAGCCGCTTTTTCCATTCTGGCCGGCAGTTCGGCCCTGAAGTCCCTCGCGTCACGCTACGGGATGAAACACTCCGGCAGTTTCGCCAGGCGATTCATCGCCGGTGAAGACGTGCACGAGGCCATCGCCGCTGCGCGGGAGGTCGAACACCAGGGCCTGCTGGTCACGCTCGACCTGCTCGGCGAGAGTGTGTCCTCCGCCGACGAGGCGCTTGAGGCCACCAGGGGATACGTGGGTGTGATCGAGGCCATTCAGGCGTCCGGCGTGGGCCGCAACATCTCCCTCAAGCTGACGCAACTTGGGCTCGACATCGACCAGGCCACCTGCATCGACAATCTCCGTCGGATTCTGGACGTCGCCGCCGCGTGGGACTTCTTCGTGCGGATCGACATGGAGAACTCGCCCTACACCGATCGCACACTCGACACGTTTGAAACGTTGTGGAACATCGGCTATCGCAACGTCGGCGTGGTCATCCAGTCGTACCTGAAGCGATCCATGGCCGACATTTCTCGCGTGAATGCGCTCGGGGCGCGCGTGCGGCTCGTGAAGGGCGCGTACCGGGAACCGGCCGCCGTGGCGTATCAACAGAAGGCGGATGTGGATCGCGCGTTTCTGGATCAGATGCAGGTCCTGCTGACCGACGGCACGTACCCGGCGATCGCCACACACGACCCCGCGATGATCGACGCCACGCGGGCGTTCGCCACCTCACACCGGATCGCCAAGGACCGCTACGAGTTCCAGATGTTGTACGGCATCCGCCGCGATCTGCAGGCGTCGCTCTCCGCCGAGGGGCACCCGTTCCGCGTCTACATTCCGTTCGGCACGGAGTGGTTCCCGTACTTCATGCGCCGCCTGGGTGAACGCCCCGCCAACGTGGGCTTCGTGCTCGGGAGTCTGCTGAAGGAGAAATGACCTGCGGAGAAACAACCTGTAGGGCCCGCTGAACTGCAGCGGGCCATTTGGCGCGCTCAAGTTCAGCGCGCCCTACACGCGGCGCGCCCTACGAGAGCATGATGCGTGTCGCGACGTCCATCAGCACGTCGCGGCACACTTCCACATCGGCGACGTTCACATACTCCTCGATGCTGTGAAGGCCGGCGCCGCCGGGACCAAACAACACCGACGGCATGCCCGCGCCGGCCAGAATCGCCGCGTCGGTCCAGAACGACATCCCTGTCGGCGATGCATCGAGTCCACGCGCACCGAGCGATGATGCCAACGCCCGCACCACGGGCTCGTTGTCGCTGACCCGATAGGGCGGACGCGATGTGGCCAGACGCGCCGACGCCTGGAATTCGGGATCCGCCGCCCGCAGCCGGTCGAGAATCGCGGCGATCTCACCGGAGACGACCGTGTCAGTTTCCCCGGTGATCGTCCGCCGTTCGTACTGCAGCACACAGTGATCCGGATACACGCTGAGCTCGCGTCCGCCTGCGATGATCGACGCATGCAGTGAGGCTGTGCCCTGCATCGGCACGGGCGGCCGGGACTGCAGGTCGCGGTCGAGCGCTTCGAGCGCCTGCAGCACGCGGCCCATCCGGAAGATGGCATCGCGGCCTTCCGCCGGGCGGCTGCCGTGCGCCGCGCGCCCTTGGGCGACCACATCCAGCCAGGCGAACCCCTTGTGTCCGACCGCCATACGCAAGTCCGTCGGTTCCGTCACGATCGCCGCATCCGCCGACCACCGCTTCACCAGCGCATCGGCCCCAATCGACTCGAACTCTTCGTCAGCGACACAGGCCACGATCAGCCGCCCGCGCGACCACGTCGGCGCCAGCGCCACGGCGGCGGCAATCATCGCGGCGACACCGCCCTTCATGTCCTGGGCACCGCGCCCATACAGCCGGCCATCCGACACGCGCGGCACAAACGGGTCGGTCATCCCCGCGACACCGACCGTATCGATGTGTCCGCAGAACATCAGCGTCGGCCCGGCCGTGCGCCCCTCCAACACGCCAATCACGTTCGGTCGCCCGTCTGCGACCGGCTCGATCACCACATCCAACCCGCCCTGGCGAAGCGCATGTGCGGCCACCTCAGCCACAGCGGCCTCTCCCGGCGCCCCAGGCACCAGCGACGGATTCACCGAGTTGGTGGCCACCAAGTCGGACAACAGACGCACGACATCCATCCACACACTCTATTCGATGGGCGGATGGGCGGCTGGGGAGATGAGAAGATGGGCGGGTGAAAGTTGTGGCGATTACGGGCGCGTCGGCGGGGATTGGGCTGGCGTGTGCGAAGGCGATTGCGGCGCGTGGGGATGCGGCCGTGCTGTCGGCGCGGCGGAGTGATCGCCTGGACGCCGAGGTCGCGGCAATCCGTGCGGCGGGTGGTCAGGCGCTGGCGGTGACAGGCGACGTCACGAGTGAAGCAGACATGGCGACGCTGGTCGCACGCACCGTCGAGAGATTTGGCCGCCTCGACGTGATGATCGCCAACGCCGGCATCGGATATCACGATACGTTGGAGGCCACGCCGCCCGACGTGATGCGATGCCTCGTCGACGTGAATCTGATGGGCACGCTGTATGCCGCCCGCGCCGCCGCACTCCAGTTCGCACAGCAGCAATCAGGGCACCTCATCGTTGTGTCCTCCATTGTCGGCCGGCGCGGGATCGCCGGGTCCAGCGTGTATTCAGCCACCAAAGCCGCGCAGGCCGGCCTTGTCGAATCGCTGCGCGCCGAGTGGCATGGGACACCTCTGCGAGCCTCGGCCGTGTACCCGATCTCCACCGCCACGGAGTTCCACGACGCCATTCGTCGCGACTACGGATTCACCGTGCAGGGCCGCGGCCCCAGACAAACCGCCGACTCGGTGGCACAGGCGGTCGTGCGCTGCATCGACGCACCCAAGCCCGAGGTGTATCCGTACCGGCGCGCCCGGGCCCTCGCCGTGCTCAACAGCCTCGCGCCCGGTCTGGCCGACCGGCTGGTCACACGGTTCGGACGCAGGCGTACACCGTGAGCACACCCGATCTCGTGCTCGACGTAGCCCGCGCGGTCAGGGATGCCGGCGGGCGCGCGCTCATCACCGGAGGCTGGGTGCGCGACCGCGCGCTCGGGCTTGCCCCGAAGGATGTCGACCTCGAAGTGTTCGGCATTCCGGCGCCACACCTGCGCACGCTGCTCGAAGGGTTCGGCCGGGTGGATGCCGTTGGAGAAAGCTTCACCGTCTACAAGGTCGGCGGCCTCGACGTTTCCCTGCCCCGCCGTGAATCCAAGACGGGCCGTGGCCACAAGGGCTTCACCGTCGAGGGGGATCCGTCACTGTCGTTGATGGAGGCCGCGCGCCGGCGCGATTTCACGATCAATGCGATGTCGTGGGACCCCCTGTCGGGGGAGACGATCGACCCCTTCCACGGCGCAGCGGATCTGCACTCACGCACCCTGCGCGCGGTGGATGCCGGGACGTTTGCCGACGACAGCCTGCGTGTCCTCCGCGCGCTGCAGTTTGCCGCGCGATTCGAACTCACGCTCGATCCCGCCACGACCGCGCTCTGTCGCTCGCTGCCGCTCGACGATCTGCCGGCCGAACGCATCTGGGGCGAAGTCGAAAAACTGCTGCTGCGCGCCACACGCCCCTCGCTCGGCCTGGCGTTGGCGCTCGACCTTGGCGTGGTCGATTGCCTTTGGCCGGAACTCAAGGCGCTGGTGGGATGCGAGCAGGAATACGAATGGCACCCCGAAGGCGACGTCTGGATCCACACGCTGATGGTCGCCGACGAAGCGCGACGCAGACTCGACGGCCTCGATCATCCCCGGTCCGTCGTCATGATGCTGAGCGCGCTGTGTCACGACATGGGAAAACCGGCCACCACCAGATTTGAAGACGGGCGGATTCGATCAAAGGGGCATGAAGAAGCTGGCGTGGTGCCGGCCACGACGTTCCTCGATCGGCTCAACATCCACACCATTGGCGGGTATGACGTGCGCCACACCGTGCTGGGCATCGTGGCCCATCACCTGAAACCGACGATGTTCTTCAAGGCGCCGACGTCGGTTGGCGACGGCGCATTCCGTCGGCTGGCGCAGAAGGTCAACCTCGAGTTGCTTGCGCGGTTCGCCAAGGCGGATTGCCACGGACGGACCGGCACATTCGCCTGCGATGCGATGGACTGGTTTCTGGAACGCGCCCGCCTGCTGGGCGTCGAACATCAGCCGCCGGCGCCATTGCTGCTCGGCCGGCATGTGCTGGCGCTCGGCGTCCCCCCCGGTCCGCGTGTCGGCGCCCTGCTGGCACAGCTGTACGACCTCCAGCTGGATGGCAAGATCACCACCCCTGAGGCCGCGCTCGAGGCGTTGGCGAAAGCGATTCACGATGGCGATACCGGTAATACGCGGACGGATGCCTGATCCCTGGGAAAAGGAATTCCAGGAACAGGCGCTCTACGCGTCCGGACGTGCGGACGCCGAAGCAAGAGCGGTCGCGGGCGACGCCGACGAACCGTGGCTGAACGTCATCAACACCCACGAGCCCGGAGCCTTTCCTTCCATTCACCGTCTGCTGGCGGATCCCGACCTGCGTCCCCGCATCACGGGCACCGTCATCGACGTCGCCGCGGGCACGTGCATCCTGAGCGCTGAACTCTCGCGCCTGCCCGAGGTGACGCAGGTGTATGCGCTGGATCTCTCGGAGGAGTTTCTCACCGGCACCGGCGCCCGCATGCTCGCGCGGACAAATGCGGTCGAGGAAAAGCTCACCTTCATCGCGTCGGACTTCAATGACATCCCGCTGCCGGCCGCCTCGGTGGATGCCGCGTTCATCTTCGCTGCGATTCACCATTCGTTGTCGCCGATCAAGACGCTGCAGGAAGTCGGCCGGATCCTGAAGCCGGGGGGCACACTCTTCATCCTCGAGAACCCGGCATCCGTCATCTCGATCCAGCAGCGACGCCGCGAGTCGCTCGCGCTGAGCACGGAGACCACGGAAATCGTCTACACGCTCGACGAATTCAAGTACATGATTGCCAACGCGAACATCGGCCCCTGTGACGTGCGCGTGTGGGACGTGCTGTCGCGGCCCGGGCCACGACGCTGGGTCCGCACCATCGCGCGTCGCCTGGGCGTTGAACACATTCTGTTGCCGCCCCCCACCTACCTCTTTGTCATCACCCGCGCCTGACATGCCGACCCGCGCGCGTGTCGCCCTCCTCTCCACGTACTACGCGCCTGTCATCGGCGGCGCCGAGGCCGGAGCCTCACGCCTCGCCACGTATCTGCATCGACGCGGACACGAGGTGCGCGTCATCACCAAACGCACGAACGCCGATCACCCGGAACGGGACACGATCGATGGGGTGACGGTGTGGCGGCGGCCGCCGGTCGGACCACGCACGGCCATCGGCAAGTGGCTCTGGTTGCCGTGGGCGGTGAGCGCGCTGTCGGCCACACGCTCGGAGTACGACGTCATCGCCGTGGTCGATCAACGCGCGTCAGGGCTGGCCGCGCTGGTCACCCGATGGCGCTTCGGGACTCCCGTCGTGTTCCAGCCGCAGGTGCAGGGCACACTCGACGGCCGGCACCCGCAAACACAGGGCCTCATGTCTGCGGTGCATCGATGGGTGTCGTGGCCGTTGCGCCGGCTGTACGGGCGCGCCGATGCGATCGCGTGTATCGCGCAGTCGATCGTCCGCGAGGGTCGGAACCTCGGCGTACCCGACTCGCGCCTGCACTACGTGCCGAACCCGGTGGACACGCAGGTGTTCCGTCCGCTCGACGACACCGCGCGGGCTGAGGCGCGGGCCTCGTTTGGCCTGCGTCCGGATGAGATCGTGTTCACGTACGTGGGGCGTCTGAGCCGCGAGAAAGGCATTCGCAATCTGCTGCTCGCCTGGCGCAAGGCCGCGCTGACCGGATGCCGGTTGATGGTGGTCGGCCCCGACATGAAGGACCACCCCTGGGACGAGGGCCCGTGGGCGCGCGGGTACGTCGAGTCGGAGGGTATGGGCGAGAGCGTGACATTCCTGGGGCCGCTTCCCCACACCACGATCGCCAGACTCCAGGCCGCAGCGGATGTGGCGGTGTTGCCGTCACACTTTGAGGCGCATCCGGTCGCCGCCGTTGAAGCCATGGCCGCCGGCCGGCCGATCATCGCCTCGAACGTGGGCGGTGTGCCGGACTTTGTCGTCCATGAACAGAGCGGACTGCTTGTGCCCTCGCAGGATGAAGCCGCGCTGGTGGCGGCGTTGAGGCGGATGGCGACTGATTCGCACGCGCGGACCCACTGGAGCCTCGCGGCGCGTCAGACCGGGGAACAATTCGGAGAGCAGATCGTGCTCGAACGGTTTGCCGAGTTGATCGACGGTCTCGCCTTGCAACGTAGGGCCCGCTGAACTTGTGACGACGCGTAGGGCGCGCTGAACTTGAGCGCGCCGGACACGGCCCGCTGCAGTTCAGCGGGCCCTACGTACTGCCCTACGTACCGCCCTGCGCGTCGGCCAACCCCACGATCGTCTCCGGTGCGACGTTGCCTCCACTCACGGTCGCGACGACCTTGCCCTTCGGCGCGGCCAGCGGACCATCGGGCGCAGGCCACAACACAGCCGCGGTGGTCGCCGCTCCACTCGGTTCGACGACCTGCTTCGCCTCGAAGAACAACCACAACGCCGCGCGGGCAATGCGCTCGTCCTCGATGGTGATGACATGATCCACAAACGCCTTCGCGTGGGCAAACGTGATCTCCCCGGGTCGCACGGGCATCAACCCGTCCGCAATACTCGACACCGTGTCGAGGGTGACGGGATGCCCGGCGGCCAGCGATCGCGACATCTTTGGCGCCCCTGCCGGCTCCACGCCAATCACCACCACGTCGGGCCGCGACTGCTTGATCGCCGCCGCCACACCGGCGAGGAGGCCGCCACCACCAACAGGCACCACCACCGTGCCGACATCGGGCACCTGTTCGAGGATCTCGAGTCCGGTCGTGCCCTGCCCGATGATCACGGCTTCGTGATCAAACGGCGGCACCATGGTGAGTCCGCGCGTAGCGACTTCGTGCTGCGCGCGCTTGAGCCGTTCAACCGACGTGGTGCCTTCGAGAATCACCTCACCGCCCCACCGCTTCACGCCTCGAATCTTGATCGCAGGCGCCGTCGTCGGCATCACGATCACGGCGGGAACACCCCGGCGATGGGCCGCGAGTGCGACGGCCTGTCCGTGATTGCCGGAGGAGTAGGTCACAACACCACGCGCGAGCGCTTCCGGCGACAACGTGGCCAGCATGTGCGAGGCCCCGCGGATCTTGAAGGCGCCACCCGGTTGGTGGTGTTCACACTTGAGGAGCAACGACCGCTCCGCCAGGTCGGACACGTCGAGAATCGGCGTGCGACGGACATCCCCCACGATCCGGGCTGCCGCCGCGCGAATGTCATTCAGAGTCACCAAAGCCATCGAGCCGGAGTATAACGGCACATGCGCCTGAGCCTGCTCGATCACCCCCGGGGCCGACTCGTCGTCTTCACCGTGTTGTACGCCAGTGAAGGTGCGCCGATCGGATTCATCTGGTGGGCGTTGCCGACGCTGCTGCGGTCATCGGATGTCCCCGTGGCGTAGATCACGTCGCTGACCGCGTTGCTCCTGCTGCCGTGGGTGCTCAAGTTCCTGTGGGCGCCGGTGCTCGACGTCCTGCGCGGCCCCCGCTGGGGCTACCGGGCATGGATCGTCCTCGCGCAGACGTCCATGGCGGCGACCCTGGCGCCGCTGATCTGGCTTGATCCGGTGCAGCACTTCGACACATGGCGGATCCTCCTGTTGTTGCATGGCATCTCGGCGGCGACGCAGGACGTCGCCATCGATGCGCTTGTGATCGGCGCGACACCTCCACACGAACGCGGACGGTTGAACGGCGCCATGCAGGCCGGCATGCTCCTCGGCCGCAGCGTGTTTGGTGGCGCGGTGCTCCTGGTGGCCACCACATGGGGCACCGCCGGCATTCTGTCGGCGCTCATTGCGTGGATCTCTCTGCCGCTGTTGCTGGTCGCGGCCCTGAAGGAACCCGCAGCGCCGGTGACGCCGGCGATCGCGGGCACTCCGCTGCGCGAGGCTCTGGTTGCGGCATTACGGATGCGCTCGACCTGGATTGGTCTGGCCTTCGCGCTGACGGGGGCCGCGGCGTTTGAAGGCGCCGGGCAGCTCGCGGGTCCGTTCCTGGTGGATCGCGGTGTGGCCAGCGGCACCATCGGCGTCTTCTTCAGTCTCTACGTCGTCTCGGCCACGCTCATCGGTGGACTTGTCGGAGGCTGGCTCTCCGATCGGTGGGGCCGTGTGCCGGCTCTCACCGTCTTCCTCCTCGCCGTCGTCGCCACCGTGGCCACACTCGGCATCGTGGATCTCCGGGGCAGCGCGTCGGTGCATGTCCTGATCGCGATCCTCGTCGCGATGTACTTCTGCGTCGGCCTGTTCACGGTCACGAGTTACGCGTTTTTTATGGACCTGACGCACCCGCGTCTCGCGGCCACACAGTTCACGACGTTCATGGCGGCGACCAACGCGTGTGAATCGTGGTCGGCGTGGGCGAGCGGTTCGCTCGTCGCGGCCGGCGGCTACGGCGTCGCGTTCCTGGTCATGGGCGCAGTGTCACTAACGGGACTGCTCTTCCTGCGTGCGGTCCAGAGGAATTACGCATAGAGCGTTTTCGGAGCACAAGGGCTCCGTACTGTTAACTGGCGATTGACGCGAGTGGGAGGGGGCCTACACTCGTGTTGGACCCCGTTGCGATGCGGCGTAGATAGCCGGCCTGGCCGAGGTGGAACGCGAGATGGGCGCTCAGATGCACGAGGAACTGTGCGGTGTTGACCGTGTAGCCGCCGAGCTGTTCCGGGTACGCAGCGTCAAGCTGGGCGATCGGCAGGCGCGTGAGGGCATCCGCGACGACCTCGGCCGTCTTGCGCAGTTCGGCGACGAGGGTCGCGCGCGACGCCGTGCGCTCAGAAAACTCACGGTCACGTTCACGCACGTAGGACGACCCGCCGAGCACCCGCCCAACGAAGTGCTGGAGGTTTCCGCAGACATGCTGCGCGAGGGTGCCCGCTGAATTTGTCACGCCGGGCACCACCGCCCAGACCGAGGCGTCATCAGGAAAGGCTTCAATCTCCCGCACAAGCCCCTCGAGCTCACGCACCAGTTGGATACGCACAAGCGAAGACACGTCAGGCATGACCTCATTCTAGTGGTCCAGGGTCCGGGGTCCAGGGGTCCTTGGTATCCTCGATCGCTATGCAGGACGACGAGATCGACCGCTTGTACCAAGTGCCGCTGGGGGAATTTACGGCGGCGCGGAACGCGTTGGCGAAGGCGCGTGGGGCGGCAGGCGCTGAGGTCAAGTCACTCGAAAAGCCGTTGCTCCCGGCGTGGGCGGTGAACCAACTCTACTGGCGGGAGCGGGAGACCTACGACCGCCTCGTCACTGCGGCCATCGCCATGCGCGAGGCGCATGTGCACGCAATTTCTGGACGGAAGGCGGATGTCGCGGCGGCCGAGGCCACCCGCCATGAGGCACGGCGCGCGGCGATGGTCACGGCCAAACATCTGATCGAGTCCTCCGGCGAGAAGGCGACACCCGCCACACTCGAGGCGGTGTCAGAAACACTCCAGGCGCTGCCCTCCAACGACGTCATGCCTGGTCGGCTCACGCGGCCGCTCAAGCCGCTTGGATTTGCTGCGCTTATGGCTCCGGGGGTCAGTCCGCGGTCCGCAGTCCGGCGGGCGCAGGCTGCGGCTCGGAAGGACGCCCAGAAGATTCTGCGCGCGGCGGAGGCGGCGGAAGTGAAGGCCGAAGCGGCACTGGCGGATGCGAAGAAGGCGGCGCTACAGGCCGAGCGCGAACTGGCGCGCGTGCGCGACAAACTCGTGTTCCTCGAGAAGCAGCGCGACGATGCGGAGGCGAACGTGCGTAGACACACACGCGCGCTCCAGGACGCCGCCAATGCCCGTGTGCAGGCGGCTCAGGACCTGGCAAAGCTCTAAACATCCGCCCAGTTGCCCACCCACCCAGCTGCCCCCCGACCACCCGCCCATCTCAGTTACTCTGATCCGGATGAAGTCGACATTGCTGACCGTGGCCCTGCTCCTGCTGCCCGCCGCTGCCTCGGCGCAGGGGCCCGTGGCGCCTGTGGCGGTGGAGCCGATGCCGTGGGTCGCGGCTGATCTGCGACTCGCATTTCCCGCAATTGGCGACGACCCGGCGACGATGGCGGGGTTGGGAATCACGTCGGCCTCGGACATGCCGACGCGAGCCCTCACCGGCGTCGCGGGCATCCACGCATATCCGCTGCGCCGGTCGCGCTGGAAGCTGGGGGTCGGCGCCGAACTTTTGATGGGCCGCGGCCATTTCCAGAAGAAGCACGCCGAGGGCAAACCAGTCGGCGATCCCATCAACCGAACGTTGCAGGCCGTCTCCTGGCAGCTCTCCATCAACTTCGGCCGGGGGCAGGGCTGGAGTTACCTGACCGCGGGCTCTGGCCCCCTCACGTTTGACTCGTTCCGTGGGGAAGGTCCTGGTGACGGGCCGAGCGTGGCGACCCTGAACGCCGGGGGTGGTGCCCGGTGGTTCAAATGGCGCCGCGTGGCGGTCAATGCCGACATCCGGGTCTACCTGACCAAGGACGGCCCCGGCACCACCCTGACGGCCCCGCGGGGGTCCCGGAGAATCCTCGTCCTCTCAGCCGGCGTCTCCTTGAAGTAAACTAGTAAGCTTGAAAGGACTGCGAATTTGAGCAAGGACGATCTGATTGATGTCCAAGGCACCGTGGTGGCCGTCCATAGTGGAGGTCTTTACCGCGTGCAGGTGGATTCGGGCCATGAAGTGCTGGCCCAGTTGAGCGGCCGGATGCGCCGCTTTCGAATCAAGGTGGTTCCGGGCGACCGGGTCACCGTGGGCGTGTCGCCATACGACCCGGTCCGCGGCATCATCACCTTCCGAGCTCGATAAACCCTCGCACCACCAGCTTTGACTACACCTACTGACACTCCCAAACCCAGGCGCCGTCGGCGCAGCGGAGGGGGAGGCGGTCCCCGTCCGTCCGGCTCGTCCTCGAGCCCCCGCGGCCCCAAACGTGGAGGCCGGGCGACACCGCAGGCGGCGTCGACCACCCGCGAATCGTCGCCCTTTGATCCGGCACCGGTCCCGTTCGTGGATCTCATCACCGAACCCCACGTGCTCGACGCACTCTCGCAGCGCGGCTTCACCCAGACCACGCCGATTCAGAGCGCCGTGTTGCCCTACGCGCTCAAGGGCCACGACGTCATCGGCTGCGCCCAGACGGGCACCGGCAAGACGGCGGCCTACCTGCTGCCGATCCTCGCGAAGCTCATGGCCGCAGGCCACACCAACTCACACCAGCACACCCGCGCGCTGATTCTCGCGCCGACGCGCGAGCTCGCGACGCAGATTGACGACGAAATTCAGGGCTTTGCGTACCACGCCCCCGTCGCCAGCGTGCCGGTCTACGGCGGCGTGCCGATGGGTCCGCAGGAGCGCGCGCTCAAAGCCGGCGTCGACATCGTTGTCGCCACCCCCGGCCGGTTGCTCGATCACATGCGGAGCGGCATCGGTAACTTCTCGCGCATCGAAGTGCTCGTGCTCGACGAAGCGGACCGCATGATGGACATGGGCTTCTGGCCCGACGTCCGCAAGATCGCCGAGATGATGCCGCCCACCGAACAACGGCAGACGATGCTGTTTTCGGCGACGATGCCGGAAGAGGTGATGCGGTTTGCGGATGAACTCGCGCCGAAGTCGGTGTTCATCCAGGTGGGATCGGTGCGTGGTCCGGCGCAGACCATCACGCACGAGGCGCAGATCGTACACGCGAAGGACAAGGCCGACGTGCTGGCGAAGGTGTTGCGCCGCGAACGTGGCACGGCGATCGTCTTCGTCAACACCAAGATCGGCTGCGACCGCCTTGCGCGCACGTTGCAGCGTTCGGGCCTGCGCGCCGCACCGGTGCACGCCGACCGCCCGCAGCACGAACGCACCGACACGATCGAAGCGTTCCGTGCCGGACGCCTGCAGGTGCTCGTCGCCACCGATGTCGCCGCACGCGGCCTCGACATCGACGATGTTGCACTCGTGGTGAATTACGAAGTGCCGCGTTCTCTCGACACCTACGTGCATCGGGTGGGCCGCACCGGTCGACGCGACCTCAAGGGGCATGCGCTCACGCTGTCGGACGACTTCGAACGTTCGTATCTCGAGTCGATCGACAAGGCCTTCGGGCTGAAGCTGTTCGAATAGTGCGTGACAAGCAGGCTGCGCTGCAACATGCGGGGCGCGGGATCTGAGCGGACCGTCTTGGCACGCTACAACCCTGCCCTACGTACTCAGTCCGAGAACTCCTTCGCCAGCTCCGTGAACTCGCCGTCAGGATCGAGTTCGCGATACTGCTGCCAGTGGGGCTTCGCTTCTGCGGAGCGCCCGAGTTTTTCGAGCGTGACGGCGAGGTAGAAGTGCGCTTCGGGATACGCGGGGTTGATCGCCAGCGCCTCGCGGTAGTTCACGACCGCGTCGGGATACCGCGCAAGGTCGTGGTGAATGTTGCCAAGGTTGAAGTACGCCTCGAAACACTCGGGGTCGTAGCGAATCGCCTTTTCGTAAATCGCGTCCGCTTCGACCAACTCGTCGCGTTCGTAGTGGATGTTCGCGAGGTTGACCAGTGCGGGCACCAGTTGCGGGTCAAACAACAACGCGCGTCGATACGCGGTCGATGCCGCATCCAGATTCCGCTCGTCCCCGTCGTCGAGTTCCGCGCCCTCGAGGAAATATTTCGACGCGAGCGTGTAATTCGCGGTGCGGATCTGGGCGGCGCGATCCGCGTCGCTGCGGGCCTCGTGTTTGACCGCCGGCAGCGAGACCACACGGGCCCGGGGGGAATCCATCCGCGGCGGCTGGAAGTCGAAGGCCAGTTGTCCGGTGCGCTCGGCGAGCAGGCCGCGCAGGATCCCGTTCAGGGAGACGCCGCGCCCCAGATCGGCGGCGGCAGCCTTGATCACGTGCAGGTCGTTGAAGGAATACCGTCCGGCCACGGGGCGGATGAGCCCCCACTTGCCGAGGTAGCGCAGGTGGTCCTCGCGCAGGCCTGGGTACATGCCGAGCAGGTCACGCGTCGAATAGAACCGTGACCGCAGCGTCTCCACGTCCGGCAGCCCGGCCGCGCGGCACAACGTGTCTTCGGTCATTACGTCCCGCACATGTGCGGGCCAGGTCTGGACCACCGCGTCGCCGGTGAGGATGACGACGGTGGTGTGGTCGGAGAGGGAGAAGGCGCAGGTGCCGCCAAGACGCTCGACCAGCGCGCGAATGTCGCGGCGTGAGAGCACCCCGCCCCTGCCAAGCACGGCCACGTGCTGGCCGGCCAGCGGGCGTTCGACCGGGAGGGTCGCTGATGCAGGAACGGCCACGAGGCCGATGGTAACAGAGGAAGGCAGTATCATTTGCCGATGCTTCTGGCGGGCGACATTGGCGGCACCAAGACCCTCCTCGGTTTGTTTGAACCGACAGGTGACCGCCCGCGGTCCCTCGTCGTACGTGAATACGCGACGCTCGACTTCGATTCGCTCGACGAGTTGATTCAGGTCTTCCTCGACGATACGCGCGCGGAGCCCCACCTGCGGGGCTTCTGTCTTGGCGTCGCGGGGCCCGTCACCGGACTCGTCGCGCGGCTCACCAACGTGCCGTGGTTGGCGGATGCGTCGGGATTTGCCGAGCGATGGCCCGAGTGTGCGGTGCGCTTGCTCAACGACCTCGAGGCGATGGCGCATGCCGTGCCCGTGCTCGAGCCCGAGGAACTGGCCGTGTTGCAGGCCGGCGTGCCGGTGCCGTCCGGCAATGCCGCGCTGATTGCAGCAGGCACGGGCCTCGGAGAGGCGCTTCTGCACAACGTGCGCGGCACGTTTGTGCCGTCGGCATCCGAAGGCGGCCACGCGGATTTTGCGGCCCGCACGCCGCGCGAACTCGCGTTTGTGGATTCCCTGACCGGCATCTTCGGGCGGGTCGACCTCGATCGCGTGATTTCGGGGCCCGGGCTGGCCCACCTGTTCCGCTTCACCCATGGGTTTGGCGCGACCGGCGGCACGTGCCGCGCGATTGGGCCAGGTATCGACAACGGCGAACTTCCGGCCGCCATCAGCGCGACTGCCCTGGCAGGCCGCTGTGAGCAGTGTGTGGAGGCGGTGGACATGTTCGTCGAGGCCTACGGCGCCGCCGCCGGCAACCTCGCGCTGCGGTCCATGGCCACCGCCGGGCTGTATATCGGGGGTGGTATCGCCCCAAAACTCCTCCCGATGCTCGAAAAAGGTCCGTTTCTGGACGCTTTCCGGGCCAAAGACCCCCTGGTGGACCTCCTGCGGACCATCCCGGTCTCGGTCATCCTCAATCCTGCCGCGGGGTTGCTGGGGGCAGCCGTCGTCGCCGCTGAAGAATGAGGCAATGAGGCAATGAATGGGAAATTGCCTCATTGGCCCATTGCCTCATTGCCCCATTTACAGTGTGTCCCCATCCAGATAGCATCCCGTATACCTTGTTTACGTTCCTTGGAGGACAAATGCGTTCTAAGTTCGTACTTCTCGCGGTGATGGCGGTGCTGTTGGCACCGATGGCCGCACTGGCCCAGCAGACCGGCGCGGTGGCCGGTCGTGTGGTCGACAGCAGCGGCCTCGCCCTTCCGGGCGTGACCGTTGAAGCCACGTCCATATCGCTGCCGACGCCCCGAGTGGCGGTGACCGGCGCGAACGGTGACTACCGGCTGGTGGCGTTGCAGCCCGGCACCTACACGATCACGTTCACGCTCTCCGGCATGCAGACGGTGACCCGCGCTGCGCAGGTCCAGTTGCAGCAGGACACGGCCGTCAACGTGACGTTGTCAGTGGGCGGCGTCACTGAGACGGTCAACGTCACGGCGACGACGACCTACGTCGACACGACCAACGCCACGATCAAGAGCGGCGTGTCGGCGACGCAGATTGCGGCGCTACCGGTCGGCCAGGAATACCGCGACCTCATTCGCCTGATTCCGGGTGTGCAGTTCACGGCGGATCAGGTCCGTGGCCCGAGCGCGGGTGGCAGCGGCCAGGACAACGTCTATCAGTTCGACGGCGTCAACGTGACATTGCCGTTGTTCGGCACGCTCTCGGCGGAACCCTCCGCGCACGACATCGCGCAGGTGACGACGGTGAAGGGCGGCGCGCGGGCGATCGACTTCGACCGGTCCGGCGGTTTCACGATCGACTCGATCAGCAAGTCGGGCACCAGCCGCTTCTCGGGCGAGCTGAGCTACAAGTTCCAGACGACCGGCATGGCGGCGGACCTGAAGAACCTGACGCTGTCGCAGTACGAGCAGGACCAGAAGTGGCTGACCGGCAACATCGGCGGCCCGCTCCTCCCCGGCAAGGCGTTTTTCTATGGTTCGTACTATCGTCCCGAGTTCTCGCGTGCAAACCGCGCGAACGTCTACGGCCCGCTGCCGGAGTTTGAGCGAGTCCGCGACGAGTATTTCGGCAAGGTCACGCTGAACCCGACGCGCGACCTGCTCCTGAACATCAGCTACCGCGACTCGAAGCGGCAGGACACCAGCAACCTGTTTGGCGCGACGTCGGCGTCGACCACCGGTACGGGCGAAGAAGCGGAACAGCGCATCACGACGGCGGAAGGGTCCTGGATCCTCGGCCGCGGTCTGGCGACGTTTAAGTACACGCGCTTCGCCAACGAAACACTGAGCCGTCCGGACAACCTTTCTAACGCGTCGCCGAGCGATGCGATCGGCACATTGCTCAACATCGCGGCCATCGAGACCATGGGCCAGGTGGCGCTGCCGACGCCGATCACGGGCAACACGGCGTTCAACAACTTCCTCCAGCCGTTCATCAACCAGTACGGCTACGTGGACGCGAGCGGCGTGCGCGTGGGTGGCGCAACGTTCGGGTATGCGTCGCAGTTCAACGACCAGGACTTCTTCCGCGACAACATTCAGTTCGCCTACAACGTCACCCTCGGGTCGAACGTGACACACGAGCTGCATGTCGGCTACCAGCGGTACAAGGACTCGGAAGAGCTGCTCCGCAGATCGAACGGCTGGGGCAACATCACGCTCCAGGGTGGTCGCGTGTCGCAGGGCGGCGTCCCCGTGTTCTACACGGCGCGGTATCAGCGCCAGACGGCGGGCCTGCCGGCGATCGTGTCGGACTACGAGTCACAGAGCATCGAGTTCAACGACATGATCCGGTGGGGCCACTGGACGTTCAACCTCGGCGTCATTGCCAGCAACGACGAGCTGTTCGGCCAGGGTCTGCGCAAGGACAGCTCGACGCTGTCGGGCTACGTCTCGGCGCCCGGCCAGCGGTACAGCATGTATGAGCTGCCGTTCGGCAAGATGATTCAGCCGCGCCTGAGCGTGGTGCGCAGCTTCAACGGCACCGACACGATCTACGCGAGCTTCGCGCGCTACAACCCGGCGGCCAGTTCGTTACCGCGCGCCGCGTCGTGGGATCGCAACCTGGTCGGCCAGTTCATCGACGCTCACTTCGACGCCACGGGCCGTCTGTTCGCCGCGGTGCCGGTCGGGTCCTCGTCGGGCAAGCTGTTCGTTCAGGACCTGACGCCCCGCCGCACCGATGAGTACCTGATCGGCACGAGCATGGCGGTGAACAACAACTGGTCGGCCCGTATCTACGGCCGCTATCGCCACAGCACGCACTTCTGGGAAGACACGAACAACAACGCGCGGGTTGCGTTCAACCCCCCGGCCGGCGTGCCCCGCGAACTCTACATCCCCGACCTGACGGCCAGACTCGCGCAGATCGGCAGCGGTTCGACCTATGTAATCGCGGAACTCGACGGCGCCTACACGAAGTACTACGAGGCGACCGTGGAATCCGACTACCGCACGGGCAACTTCTTCCTGCGCGGGTCCTACACATGGAGCCACTACTTCGGCAACATGGATCAGGACAACACCACGGTTGGTAACGACGCCGCCATCTTCATCGGCTCGTCGAACCTGGCTGACGGCGCGGGCCGCCAGATCTGGGACAACAAGGACGGCGACCTGCGCGGCGACCGTCGCCATATGCTCAAGGCCTACGGCTATTACTCGCTGCCGTGGAAGGCGACGTTTGGCGGCTACTTCATTGCACAGTCGGGCCATCCCTGGGAAGCCTGGAACTATCGCGCCTATGCGTCGTTGGTCGGCACCAATACGAGCGACCTGATTCGCTACGCCGAACCCGCGGGGTCGCGCGTGACCAAGGCTCACTATCAGGTGGACTTGAACTACACGCAGAACTTCCGCCTGCCGGGCCGCGCAAACTTCCAGATCACGGCGGATCTGTTCAACGTGACCAACAGCCAGACAGGCTACAACCCACAGCCGAGCGTCAACACCTCGACCTTCGGCGTGGCGCGCAGCCTGTTCCCGCCGCGGCGTCTCACGATCGCGGCGAAGTTCCAGTTCTGATGGCGTGCTGAGTGCACGGTGCTGGGTGCTCGGTGCGAGTGCTCAGTGCCGGGTGCTCAGTGCACAGTGCACGCGGGGGGCTACGGCCCCCCGCGTTTTTTTTTGGCCGAGCACCAAGCACACGGCACCGTGCACGGAGCACCAGCACCAAGCACACAGCACCGAGCACACAGCACTACTGCCTGAACAGCCGCTCGTTCACGATGAGCGCCCGCGTCGTTGCATCAGCCCCACGGCGTGCGGCGGCGATGCGCGCGGCACGGTCGGGCTCGTTCAATAACACACTCACCTGCGCGCGCTTGAAGAGCACCATCGGATAGTCGGGGTGCGATGACGGAATCCGATCCAGCGCCACCCGCGCATCGTCGAACCGCCGCACCGACTGGTAGAGCACACCCAATTCGAGATCGTGCACGAAGGATGCGCCCTGCATTTGGCGCGCGCGCTCAAAACCCCAAATCGCCTGGTCGGTCTGCTGCTGCGACATCGCGAGCTGCCCGTACCTGACGGCCTCAGCAGGCGCCGGCGGCCGCAGGTCGAAGACCCGGCGCAGCAGCAACAGGCTGTCGGCCGCGCGGCCTTCACGTTCCCGCAGCCTCGCGAGGGTCTCGAGCGCGGGCAGCCGCTCCGGCTGAGTCGCGAGCACGCCCTCAAGCAGCGGCACCGCCTGCGCCCAGCGCGGCCCTTTTGCGTAGTGCAGGGCGAGATACAACTTCACATCCGGAGAATCGGGCGCGAGTGATGAGGCTCGTCGAAACGCGTCGAACGCCTGTGCGTCCTGCCCCAATGCCGAATGCGCCGTCGCCAGTCTCATCGTCGCATCCAGATGATTCGGGTCGGCCGCGAGGATCTGGCGCAGCACGGGGATGACGTGTGCGTAACGTTCCTGCACGAAGAGCCCTGACGCCTGCTCGAGCAGCGGGAGGACGTGCACCATGTCCGCCGGCCGCGGCGCATCGCGACGCACCGCCGGCGCAGACGTCGCACTGACGTAGCCGAGGCTTGCGAGTTTTTCGCGCGCTTCGGCATCCATCGGTGCCTGTCCCTCGGCGGCCGCCAGCGACGGCACCGGATAGTCATCCAGCGCCTTGCGCATCGACAATGCGAGCGTGGCGCCCGTGCGCAGATCTGTTTTCTCCTGGGGATCCGCAGCCAGGTCGTACACCTCGACCGGCCCAGCCACAATCGCCTTCTGCGTGCCCTCCACCGCCATGATCTGCGGCTGCCAGCCATACTGCAGGTACGGCTTCATCGCCTCACCCAAAATGACCTCTGAGGTCACTTTTCCGGAGCGGAGGCTCTCGGGCGATGGACGACCCGCCCAGTCGAGCACGGTATGGAACAGGCGGCGGATGCTGACAGGCGTCGTGACGTCGCCCGCAGTCACACCCGGGCCGGAGATCGCCAGCGGCACGTGCATCGTGGACTGGTAGACGAGATGTCCATGCTGGGCCTCGCCGTGATCGCCCAGGCCCTCGCCGTGGTCGGCGGTGATGACGATGGCGACCTCGCGACCGGCAGCGGCAGCCTTGGCGCGGAAGGCCTCAATGAGCCGGCCCATTTGCGCGTCCGCGTAGGCGACTTCGCCGAGGTAGGGCTGCCCCGGGAAGGCTGCGCTGTGCGGAGCCGGGGGCGCGTACGGTGCGTGCGCGTCGAAGTAGTGGGCCCAGAAGAACACCGGCCTGTCGGTCGGCAGTGCCTGTACCTGGGCCAGGGCCCGTTCGGTCGTCGCCCCGGCGTGACGCTCAGTCGCCCCCGCCCCGAGGTCATCGTCGTACGTCTCGAACCCGCGAGCGAGACCAAAACGTTTCGCGAGGACGTAGGCGGAGACCACGGCGGCCGTCCGATAACCGGACTTCTGCAGTTCTTCCGCGAGCACGGCATGCGTCGCGGCGAGGAACCTGCCGTTTTCGTGGACGCCATGGCCCCCCGGGTACAGGCCCGTCATCATCGAGGCGTGAGACGGCAGCGTCTCAGGCACCGTGGCGTGTGCCGCCGTGAATCGCCGCCCCGCCGCAGCGACCGTCGCGAAGGCGGGTGTCACATCCGGGCGCATGGCGTCAGCGCGGGTGGTGTCGAGCGTGACGAGGAGTATCCAGGGCGTCCGTGAGGGCGGCGTCTCCTCGCGCCCACAGGCGGCCGCAGTGAGCAGGAGCACAATCATCACCACGGCAACGGGTCTTGGCATGCTTGGGCGATTATAATCAGCCACCATGCGACGAATTCTTTCCGCCCTTCTGATCGTCCTCACGATTCCCGTCATCAGCGGCCGTGCCCAGCAGGCCCCGGCGCTCGACAAGCTGCTGACGACCGCGGAAGCCTCCAGGTTCGCCTCCACCTCGACCTACGACGAGGTGGTCAAGTTCATGCAGGCGGTGGATGCGGCGTCCCCGCTGATTCACATGACCAGCTATGGCACGACGTCGGAAGGCCGGATGATGCCGCTCGCCGTGGTCGGGAAGGGCCTGAAGGACGGCTCAGCCGCCTCTGTGCTGGCCACCGGCCGGCTCCGGGTCCACATTCAGGGCAACATTCACGCCGGTGAGGTCGAGGGCAAGGAGTCCGCACAGATTCTGTTGCGCGAATTCGCCCAGGGCCGCCACGCCGAGTGGCTGGACACGATGGTGTTCCTGATCACGCCGATCTTCAACGCCGACGGCAACGAGCGCTTCGGCCTGCGCAACCGTGGACGTCAGCATGGCCCGATCAACGGCATGGGCACCCGCGCCAACGCGCAGAACATCAACATCAACCGCGACTTCATGAAGCTTGAGACCCCGGAAGGCCGCGCGTTTGTGAAGTTGTGGAACGACTACAACCCGCACGTCGGGATGGACCTGCACACGTCAGACGGTTCGACGCACGCGTATCACCTCACCTACTCGCCGCCGCTCAACCCGAACACGAGCGACGCCATCATGACCATGATGAAAAACGAGTGGTTCCCGTTTGTGACCGAGCAGATTCGCAAGAAGCACGGATGGGAGACGTTCTACTACGGCAACGCCAGCAACCCCGGCGGTGGCCGCGGCGGCGGCCGTGGTGCCGGCGCACCACCCACACCACCCACGCCACCTACACCACCTACACCTGCTGGCCCTCGCGCGTGGGGCACGTTTGAACATGTGCCGCGCTTCCACAACAACTACGTGGGCATGCGCAACCGCTTCGCACTGCTGAGTGAAGCCTATGCCTATGCGACGTTTGAGGATCGCATCAAGGCGACAAACTACTTCATCGAAGAAGCGATGAACTTTGCGCACCGGAATGCGGACCGCATCAAGAAGGCTGTGGACGCGGCCGACCGTGAGGCCCTGGCCGGCAAGACCCTGGCGACGCGCGCGCGTCTCGCCACCGGCGGCATGATCGAGATCCTCATGGGCGAGGTCGAAGACGACAAGAACCCCGTGGATGGCGCCGTCATGAGCAAGCGCAAGGACGTCATCATCAAGGAGCAGATGATCGACCGTCTGTGGTTTGAACCGACGGCGACCGAGACCGCGCCGACGGCGTACTACATTCCCGCGAACGCCACGAAGGCCCTGGAACTGCTGCGGCAGCATGGCGTGACGATGGAGGAAGTGAAGGCGCCGGTGACGGGGCTGCACGCCTACGCCATCAAGGAGAACACGCAGGCGGCCCCGCGCGCCGGCATCGACATCAATGGACACGCCCTGCGTACGGTGACCGGCACGTGGACGGCGACCCAGACCGCAGCTCCCGCAGGGTCATGGATGGTGCCGATGAATCAGCCGCTGGCGCGCCTCGCGTTCTACCTGCTCGAGCCGAACAGCGACGACGGCGTGACCACGTGGAACTTCCTCGATGATCTGCTGGGCGAGGGCGTGACGACGTATCCGATTCTGCGGAAGCAGTAAGCGCCTATCGCTTGCTGTTCGCAGGCTCGAGCTTCGCCAGCCGCTTCTCGACGTCCGCAACCGCAGCCTTGAGCTGCTTCTGGCGTACCGGGTGCTCGGTGGCGTCTAGCTGGCGGCGCAGCTCCGAGAGCCCGAGCTTCAGCGACGTGATCTCCGCGTGTTTGATCGGGTCGATCTGGGGTTTCGGGGCACGACGTTCGCGGCGAGCGGCCTCGCGCTCGTCGGCCAGTTCCTGAATTCTCGCGTCTGCGTCAATGAGGCCTTCGCCGGCATCACCCATAGTCTGTGAACATTCCCGAGCTTGGTATCCCGCCTGCGGTAGGATGGCACCATGCGCCGCATCATCCCTGTCCTGTCCGCAGCCGTGCTTCTGGTGACGGTCACCGCGGTTGTGCGCTCCGAAACACAACCCTCTGGCATTACGTCGCTGCTGGGAAAACCGCTTACCGCCCCCGCCATCGCCCCGGAGGCCCAGGCCCGGATGGAGGCTCAGCTGGCCACCGCCCGGTTGGACTGGGAGAAGAACCCGGCTGACCCGGACGCACTGATCTGGATGGGCCGCCGAGCGGCGTATCTGGGCCGGTATCGCGAGGCCATCGCCATCTTCACGGACGGTATCAGCCGGCACCCCGCCGACGCGCGCATGTACCGCCACCGCGGCCATCGGTACCTGACGGTGCGGGAGATTGATCGCGGGATCGCCGATTTCGAGAAGGCGGCGGCCCTGATTGCCGGTCAGCCCGACCAGGTCGAGCCTGACGGCATACCCAACGCGCGGAACATCCCCACCAGTTCGCTCCACTCCAACACCTACTACCACCTCGCGTTGGGGTACTACCTCAAGGGCGACTTCGGCCGGGCTGCTGACACGTGGATGAAGGCCCGCGATGTCGTGCGGAACGCCGACAATCTGGTCGCCACGAGCCACTGGCTATACCTCTCATTGCGCCGTGCGGATCGGACCGCCGAAGCCGATGCGGTCCTCGCGCCGGTTACCACGAACCTTGACGTCATCGAAAACGGCAGCTATCACCAGCTGCTGCTCATGTACAAGGGGGAAAAGACGCCGGAGGACGTGCTCAAGGCCGCCCCGGAAGGGTCAGGGGGCTCGGCGATGCGCTATGGCGTGAGCGCGTGGTATCTGATCAACGGCAAACGCCGCGACGCCGAGTCGTTGTGGGCCGCGATTCTCTCGGGTGAAGACTGGCCGTCGTTTGGATACCTGGCCGCGGAAGCGGAAGTGGCCGCAAGGCGGTAAGGGCGATGTTGTTGAGGATGAAGGATTGGCAATTGATCCATTGTGGATTGAGGATTTATTGAGGGATTGGCCGCCAATTTCCGCAATCGATCAGCAATTCCGCAATCAATTCTCAATCACGCAATTGATCAATTGCCAATCCTCAATCCTCAATCCTCAATTGACTCCCGACGTCGCCCTAGCGCAGCAGCCGGGCGACGTCGTTATAAATCACCGTGACCATCAGCAGCAGGATCGTTGCGAAGCCGGCGACGAGAATCCGTTCCTTCACCTTCACGCTGAAGTCACGACGGGCGAGCCCTTCCATCGCGAGGATGGCGATGTGGCCGCCGTCGAGAACCGGAATCGGCATCAGGTTCAGCAGCCCCAGGTTGAGGCTGATCATCGCCATCAGGCTCAAGAGCGCCACCCAGCCGAGCTGCGCGGTGGCGCCTGAGATTTCGGCGATGGCGACCGGGCCCATGAGCTGATTCACGGGTGTCTCGCGGGTGAAGAGTCCGGCAAGCGTGGTGCCGATGGCCTTGCTCGATTGCCACGTCTCATCAACCGACATCCGTGCGGCCTCGACGAAACCCGGTTCCACACGGCGGGTTTCTCCCGCGCTGATCTGCATGCCAATCATCCCGATTTCGCCGACGAGCTCGGGGGTCACGACGAGTGCCTGCGGGGCGCCCGTGCGTTCGACCGTGAAGGTCATCTCGGCATTGGCACTCTTCTGGATGCGGCTGATGATGCCTTCGCGCCCGAGGCCGGTCTCGCCGTTCACAGCAAGAATCACATCCCGCAGCTGGAAGCCCGCGCGTTCTCCCGGAGAGTTCGGGTTGATGAACATGACCTGCGGGCGCAGCACCGGCGCTACGCCGATGGTGCCAATGTCGAAGCGTCCCTCGGCGGCCGGCGTCAGGATGATCGACACTGGCGCACCGGAGCGGTCGATGGCGAGTTCGATTTCGCGATTCGCGCGCGGCATGACGGCCAGGTCGAACTGGTCCCACGTCTCGACCGCCGTGTCGTTCACGCGCACGATGCGATCGCCGACCTGGACGCCGGCCTTCGCGGCCACCCCATCGGCGGCCAGTGCGCCGATTACGGGTGGTGCCGATCGATACAGCGGCACGTCGGCGCCCTGCGTCAGCACCACGGTGGTCAGGATCAACGCCAGCGCGATGTTCATCACCGGGCCGGCCAGATACACCTGGAACCGGATCCACTTGCTCTTGGACAAAAACTCCGTCGGGTCGCCGGACGGCTTGTCTTCGGCCGTCTCACCCGCCAGCTTGACGTACCCGCCGAGCGGGATCGCGCTGATGCAGTACTCGGTGTCGCCCCGGGTGACCTTGATCAGCTTGGGCCCGAAACCCAGCGAAAACGCCAGCACCTTCACGCCATACCAGCGCGCGACCAGGAAGTGCCCGAGCTCGTGCACAAAAATCAGGACGCCCAGAACGAAGAGGAAGGGGACGATGGTCTGCACGAATCCGAGGATGCTGCTCATAGGGACATCCCGATGGTAGCGTACGGAGGGCACGCTGGGCTTGAGCGCGCCACGACGGCCCGCTCCAGTTCAGCGGGCCCTACGAAAAAACAACCAGGCCTGGCCCCCGTCCTCGGCGGTCGCCACCGCACTTGCTCCAGCAGGGTCACAAGGGCCTTCCTGGGAATTTCGTCTGTGGCGAACACCTTGACGTGCCGCACGTGTTTGCCGCGCTTCGCAGACAACCACGTTGAGTTTCCAGGTTTGCAGCCTGGGCAGCAGGTTCACGTCTTGTCGCTCCATGTGTGCTCAGCCGCCCACCCGCTCACCCGCCCACCTGCGTGCCCACGTGTCCACCTCTCGAACATCCGCAAGTGTCCGTGGCACCGTCGTCGCGCGGCCGGCTTCGTCGAGGGCGCGCTCGATGATCACGGGGATGTCGACGAAGCGGAGGCGCCCGTCGAGGAAGGCTTCAACGGCAATCTCGTTTGCTGCGTTGAGCACGACGGGCCAGGCGCCGCCGTGTTCGAGGGCCTCGTAGGCGAGACGAAGACACGGAAAGCGGTCGGGATTGGGCGGAAGGAACTCGAGTGTGCCCATCCGCGCGAGGTCGAGGTGTGGAACGGGGGCATCCCAACGCTCGGGATACGAAAACGCGTACTGGATGGGCAGGCGCATGTCGGTGACACCGAGTTGCGCAATCACCGACCCATCCGCGAGCTCGACCATCGAATGCACGATCGACTGCGGATGCACGACGACGTCGATTCTGGGTGCCGGCACGTCGAACAACCAGCGCGCTTCGATCACCTCAAGGCCCTTGTTCATGAGGGTCGCGGAGTCGATCGTGATCTTGCGGCCCATCTGCCAGGTGGGATGACGCAAGGCATCGGCTGGTGAGACCATCGCGAGTGGTGCGTCATCCCAGGTGCGGAAGGGTCCACCGGAGGCCGTCAACACCAGGCGCCGCACCTCGGACGCGCGCCGGCCATGCAGGCACTGATGGATGGCGTTGTGTTCGGAATCCACGGGCAACAGTGCCACATCGTGCCGCCGAGCCGCGTCCACCATCAACGCGCCCGCCATCACGAGCACTTCCTTGTTCGCCAGCGCCACCGTCTTCCGATGGTCAATCGCCGCGAGCGCCGCCTCAAGCCCGGCCGCGCCGGACGAGGCGCAGAGCACGAGATCAACGTCAGGATGTGTGGCCGCAGCGAACAACCCCTCTGGGCCCGCGAGCAGATCGCGCGGGAAATCCCAGGGCGTCAGTCGAGCCTTCAGCGCCGTGAGCGCAGCAGGCGTGCCGGCACTGACCAGCGAGGGCCGGTACTTCGCCACCTGTTCCGCAAGCCGATCAACGTTCTGCCCTGCCGCCAGAGCGACGACCTGCACCCGATCGGCATGAGTGTCCACGACGGACAACGCGCTCTGCCCGATCGAGCCGGTGGATCCCAAGATGGCGATTCGGATCGGCATCAGGCCACGTACCTGAGAAACAACACAAACACCGGTCCGGCGAAGAGGTGGGCATCCACACGGTCAAGCACCCCACCGTGCCCTGGAATCAACTGGGAACTGTCCTTCACCCCAGCGCTGCGCTTGAGCATGGACTCAAACAGATCACCCGCAATCCCCGCGCCACACAACACCATGCCGAGCAGCAGGCCTTCGTGCCACGTCACACCGGTCACCCACATCGGCGCCAACGTCACTCCGGCGATCGCCGCAACCACGGCGCCACCCACGGCCCCTTCAATCGTTTTGGCCGGGCTGATCGCAGGCGCCAGTTTGCGTCGGCCGAACGCGCGACCGCAGAAGTACTGCGCGGAGTCACTCAGCGCGATCACCGTGATCAAAAAGAGCAGGGTCCACGGACCCGAGGTGATGTAGACCCAGGCCAGCGCACCCATCGGCACCCCGACATAGATGGGGGCCATCACCAGCATGGCCGCCCGTGTGATCACGGCCGGCGACGGCGCGGCCGTGCCGAGCGTCACCAGTCCGGCGCCCACCACCAGGGTGAGCAAGACCGGCGTCAGCGGCCCGCCGGCGATCAGGTCTGCGGTGAACGCCGTGGCGGCACACACCACCGCGGCAGCCGTCATGACCACCGGCCGCGAGAGCGGCGCGCCGACCGCGGCTGACAGCCCGGCCATCTCGTGGGCACACAGGGCCGCAATCACCATGGTGACCAGCACTGTGGCCCACCACGGCGCAAACAACAGCACTCCGACGTTGAACGCAATCAGGACGACCGCGCTGAGGATACGAGCCACGGATTACTTCAGCGCTCCAACGGGATCGGACGACACGGCGCCATACCGGCGGTCTCTCTTCTGATACTCGGTGATGGCTTTCAGCAGGTGCCTCGCGCGGAAATCCGGCCACAACGTCTCGGTCACCCAGATCTCCGCGTAGGCAATCTGCCACAACAGGAAGTTGCTGACGCGCATTTCGCCGCTCGTACGGATCAGCAGATCCGGATCGGGCTGTCCGGCGGTGTACAGCAACGCTCCGAACATGTCTTCGTCAATCTGCTCAGGCCTCAGGCCTCGACGCACGGCTTCGCGCGCGGCATCCACAATCTCCGCGCGGCCGCCGTACGACAACGCAATGTTGAAATGCATGCCGGTGTTGATCGCGGTACGGGTCACCGCGGCCTGCAACTCCTCACGCACCTTCGGCGCCAGCCGGTCAAGCTGGCCGATGACCTGGAAGCGGATGTTGTTCTTGAGGAGCGTCTTGAGCTCTGCGCGCAGGTAACGGCGCAGCAGGCTCATCAAAGCCGACACTTCGGTCTCGGGACGTTTCCAGTTCTCGACGGAGAACGCATACAGCGTGAGCACCTCAAGCCCCAGCCGCGCCGAGGTCTCCACGGTGTCGCGCACGGATTCAATCCCCGCGCGGTGTCCTTCCACCCTCGGCAGATGCCGTGCCGCAGCCCACCGGCCGTTGCCGTCCATGATGACGGCGACGTGCCTCGGCAGGCGATCGAAGTCGATTTTTCTGGCGAGGGCCTCGTCGGCCGATCCGGGTGGCACTACGGCCAGCACATCAACGAGTGCCATGCGGCAAGTCTACCCCGGCTGGATAGTCGACCGACACCAACGTCAGCCCCGACGCCGGCGCGGTATCCCCGGCCCGCTGCCGGTCCCCTGAACGCAGGAGGGCGGGTATCGACGCCGGGGCCCGGCGGCCAGCACCCACATCCACCAACGTGCCCACCATCGTGCGCACCATGTGCCGCAAAAATCCGTCGCCATGCACCTCAACGATGAGACCGTCTCCGGTGGGATGCAGGTCCACGCGCGTGACGGTGCGCACCGTGTCGGTCACCGACGAATGGGCCGCCTGGAACGCCGCAAAGTCATGGGTGCCGCAACACTGCGCCGCCGCCTCGCGCATGGCCTCCACCTGGATTCGTCCCGGCAGGTGCCACACGAACCACCGATCAAACGGCGACACAATCTCAGCGGTGACAATGCGGTAGCGGTAGGTCTTGCCGGTGGCGGCAAACCGCGCGTGAAACTCAGGCGCAGCATCCTCGACCGACAGCACCCGGATGTCGGGCGCCAGCCGGACGTTCAGCGCCCGTCGAATCGCGTTGACGTCGTGCGCGCACTCGACACGCACCGACGCCACCTGCCCAAGCGCGTGTACGCCGGTATCGGTGCGACCGGCCCCAGTCACGGTCGGCGCCTCTCCAAGGAGGGGCACAAACGCCTCTTCAATGGCAGCCTGGATCGTCGGACCATTCGTCTGACGCTGCCAGCCCGCGTAGGCCGTGCCGTCGTACGCGATGACACATTTCAGCGTGCGCATCCCGTCACCCCAGGCACGCCGACAGGCAGCGCTGCGCGACGGCTTCCCACGTGAACCGCGTCTGCACCTCGAGACGCGCGGCGTCCCCCTTCGCTCTGAGGCGGGCCTGATCCGACAACGCGTCAATCAGAGCCGCACGCAGGGCTGCGGAGTCGTCAGGCGGCACCAGCCAGCCCGTCTCGGGCGTCACAATCTCGGTCAACGCCCCAAGCCGCGACCCGACCACCGGCGTCCCGCACGCCATGGCTTCGAGCGAAGACGTGACACCGCTGTCGACAAGGGACGGCAGAACGATCGCGGTGGTCGTCTGATACAACCGCACCACCTCCGCATCGGACAGACTGCCGTGAAAGACGACCGCCTTCCCTGCCGCCTGCGCCTTCACCCGCGACACATACTCTTGGTCGCCACCGCCCACCACATCCAGCGTCACATCGTCCGGCAACGCATCGAGCAATACGTGCAGGCCCTTGCCGCCGAACAGACGGCCCACATACAGAATGCGGCGCTCGTGCCGCACGACCGATGGGTCCGGCGCGAACTGGTCCGTGTCCACACCGCTCGAGATCACGGTGGTGGGCTTCGTAATCCAGGGATTCAGCGATCGGTTGTACTCCGAGATCGGCAGGAAGCCCGACATCAGGTTCGCCATCGGAATGTACCGCGACGGCCGGATGCCCGCGCCTCCCGCCAGGTCGGTCAGGAACGTCCTGCGCCTCCACATCCAGCCCCACAACAACGCGAGGTCGGTGACGATGGTGCGTGGCTGGAGGCAGTGGATGACGTCACACCGCCGGAGCGGCCCGAGGTGCGCGACCGAGACGGGATTGATGACGCCGCCCGCGTAGGCCATCGCCTTGCAGTACCGGATAGTCAGCGCATCAATCATGACGGCCTTTGGCTCACGGCCAAACGTGAAGAGGGTGGTCGGCGTCTCACGCGCCAGCGCGCGGGCGAGTTCGAAGGCGTACCGCTCTCCACCGGCGATTACCGAGCCGACGCCGAACGATGTCGGCATCACGAGGCCGACCCGCAACGGCGTCATGGCTGCCAACCGACCTGCGGCAACGGTACGAGGAAGCGGGTGCCGTGGCTGACAAGCGCGGCTTCGCGATGCAGGAAGCTGTCGACAAAGCTGTACGGCAGCGCGAGCAACACATCGGGCTTCGCGGCCCGGAGCGTCGTCTCATCCACGATCGGCACATCGCTGCCGATGAGGAACTTGCCCAGCATGAAAGGGTTCGAGTCGGCCGCGTACGGGAGCTCGGCACTGGTCAGGCCGCAGTATTGGAGGATGGTGTTGGCCTTGGTCGACGCCACACACACCCACGTCGTCTTGCCCGCCTGGCGGAGACGCCCGAGTTCGGCGAGGAGGTCGTCGCGGGTCTGTTCGATGCGCTGTGAGAACGCAGTCCACGTGGAGAGCTCGCCCAGACGCATGGCGCGTTCCTCCGCCTGCAGTGCGGCCAGCCGCGCGGATGGTGCGGTGTGTGGCGCGGCATGGCGCACGCACACGCGGTAACTGCCGCCGTACACATCATTCAGCGAGGCATCGACGATCTCGAGTCCGGCCTCTCGCATGACCCACTGCAGGGAGTCGAGGCCGTAGTAACCCGCATGTTCATGCACGATGTTGTCGTACATGTTGGTCTCGAGCATCGAGGGCAGGTACGCCATCTGGATGATCCAGGTGCCATCGGGCGCCAGGCAGGCGGCGACGTCGCGCGCAAACGTCACCGGGTCGTCGAGGTGACAAAACATCGCGATGCTGAAAATCAGCCGCGCTTTCCCGATGCCGAAATCGTCGTATCGCCGGCGCGTGAAATAGCCGCGAGCGTGATGCAGGTGCGGATCCTCGAAGATCAGCCGGATGTTCTCCGCCGCATCGATCCCCGCCAGCGTCAGGCCCTCGCCGGTGAACATGGACAACATCGTGCCGTCGTTGCAGCCGATGTCGAGTACGACATCCCCTGGCCGCAGGTCACTCGCACGCCGGCCATCGGCCGCGACGTCGGCCAGCACGGCGCGCATGCCGCTGTTGGTCGAACTCTGGTACGGATACTCCTTGTACATCGCCGACAGATCGAGGTGATGCCCCATCTGCAGCAGGCCGCAGTGCGCCCCGCCTTCCGTGCGGCACAACACCAGGTCCATCGGATACGGCGTCAGACGGTCGCGGTACGAGAGGTCGGCCGGAAAGATCGACGACAGATATTGATCGCCGAGATCCACAGCCGGGTCGAGGGCCGTGTTGCCGCACACGCGGCAACGGGTCGTCTTGGGCGCAAGGGCGTTGGTCACGTGTGCAGTCCTCTGGCGAATGTCACGACCTCGTAAGCGGACGGCCATGCGGGGTCCGGAGACTCTACGAACTGATGCTCCTGTGGCCCTGAAAACGTGATGTGCCGTCCGAGCGCGTCAGCGATCTCGCGCAGACTCACGGTGTCTCGGGCGCCCACTTCGACGAGCCTGGCCTGGTCCAGATGGGTGGCCACCCAGCCGGCCGCAAACTCGACCGGCGTGAACGCATACCGGCTCTCACCGTCCACGTACACGGGGTTGTTCGACACGATGTCCATGATCGCCCCCTTCGTCATCGCGGCGCCGTACCGCGCCGTGAGACGCACGACCAGCGCATCCGGCCGCTCACACAACACCTCGGCCGTGGCCTTGTGACGGCCGTAGACCGTGTCGCGCTCACACCGCGCCGACACGCTGCTGATCTGCACGAAGCGGCCAAACGTCCAGCCATACAGCAGGTCAGCGGTCCTGCCGACCGTCTCCACAAAATCCAGATCCGGGTGTTGACGCGCCCAGAATCGTTTTGAGGGCATCGCGGTGTTGATGACGACGTCGTACGTGCCGCGCCGCGCGTCGGCATACGTGGCACGCGTCACCGGCGTCACGTCATGCTGCTGTTGAATCAACGCCTGCGTCAGGGCCGTTCCGAAGAACCCCGACGCACCAACCACGGCCACCCGCACAGACATATCAGGACGGGGGGTTGATCAGGTCCTCGCGGACGATGGGCGGATGGCAGTCGTCCCATCGCTTCGACAGGAGGGCGATCGCCGTCACCGTCGTAATCGCGTAGAACGCGTGGGTGACGCCCATCGGCGTGCGCACACACATGCCTTTGCTCATGTGAATCAGGCGCTGACCGCCCGGCGCATCCGGGTCCTTGCTCACCATCGCGCCCTCGCCTTCCACGATGAGGAAGTACTCGTGAAACTCGGGATGATAGTGATTGCCGCGGGTTTTGCCCGGCTGGAAGTACAACATATTGAACTCGACGATGTTGTCCTGCGGCAGCTAGGTGAAAATGCCGCCACGTCCATCGCTGAGCGTCGCGAGGTTGCAGCTCGGGTGCAGAAGTTCCTGCCTGGCCATGGCGCTACTGTACGTCACTTCCTCGAGCCGGGCTTGGTCACCGGCTGACCGGCCGCGCAGAGGGGGCACACGTCAGGCTCCCAGGTCGGCAGCGCCAGCGGCACAAGCGCGCGGAACGGCACGTCCAGCGAGGCCGTGCCGCCGCTGCGGTCGATGATGGACCCGGCGCCCACCACCGTCGCGCCTGTCGCCCGCGCCACCACCATCGTTTCCTTCGTGGACCCACCGGTCGTCACCACATCCTCGATGATGACCACGCGGTCTGCGGCTGAGAGCGAGAATCCGCGCCGGAGCGTCAGCACGTTGTCCTGCCGTTCGGCGAAGATCGCGCGGACGCCCAGCGCCCGCCCGACTTCGTGGCCGATGATCAGCCCACCGAGGGCGGGTGACAGCACCACCGTCGGGTTCAGGTCCCGCAGGATCTCCCCCACCGCCGTGCCAAGCACCGCGGCCTGCGCTGGATGCTGCAGCACGAGCGCGCACTGGAGGTACCCGCCACTGTGCAACCCGGACGACAACCGGAAATGCCCCTCGTGCAGGGCGCCGGAGTCACGGAACATCTGCAGGACGTCCATCAGCGCACGCCCCGCAGTTCTTCCTCAAACAACCTGAAGATGCGCCGGTACTCATCGGCCCAACTGGTCTCTTCGGTGAAACCGTGGTTCTCAACCGGATACCCGACCAGGTCCCAGTTGTCCTTGCGCAACTCAATCAGCCGCTGCGCGAGCCGCACGGAGTCCTGGTAGAAGACGTTCGTATCCACCATGCCGTGCAACATCACCAGACGGCCCTTCAGGCCTTCCGCAAAGTAGATCGGCGAACTCCTGCGATACGCCTCGGGATCATTCGCCGGGGTGTTGAGAATGTTCGACGTGTACCCGTGGTTGTAGTGCGCCCAGTCGGTCACGGGCCGCAGCGCCGCGCCGGCCGCAAACACATCCGGTGTCGTGAACATCGCCATCAACGTGATGAAGCCGCCGTAACTGCCGCCATACACACCGATCCGCTTCGGATCGACCTTCTCGGTCTTGACGAGGAAGTTGGCGCCATCCACCACATCCTCGAGGTCCTTGCCGCCCATGTGCCGGTAAATCCCCGTGCGCCAATCGCGGCCGTAACCCGAACTCGCGCGGAAGTCGGGGTCGAGCACAACGTAGCCCTTCGACGCGAGGATGTTGTGGAACATCATTTCGCGGTAGTAGGTCGACCAGTACTTGTGCGCGTTCTGCAGATACCCGGCGCCATGCACAAACACCACCGCCGGCTTCCGCGGATCCCGTTTCGCGCCCATCATCTCCGGCGTGTACAACCGCGCATACACGTCCTTGCCGTCGCGGGCCTTGTAGGTGATCACTTTCGGATCGATCCACTTATGCGCGCGCCACTCATCACTGGGCGTCGTCGTCACCTGCTGCGCCACCGCACCCACGGCCATCGGCATCACGTGCAGTTCATTCGGCTTGGTGCTGTACGAATGCACCAGCGCAATGTGCATTTCATCGGGTGACAACGTCACTGCGTTATCCCCCGTCATCGTCGTCACCTTCGTGCGGGCGCCGCCGTCGACGGACATCGTGTAGAAGTGGCGCTCACCGGGGTGCACTTCGTTGGTGGTGAGGAAGAACGTCGACTTGTCCTTCGACAGCTGCACGCCGGTCACCTCCCAGTCGCCGGTCGTCAACGCGACGGCCTGGGGCTGCGCGGCACTCATGTCCAGCGAGTAGAGGTGCATGTAGCCGGACTTCTCGGAGAGGAACACATAGCGCGTGTTGTCGGCCAGCCACACGCCGCCGGCCCCGCCGAAGCCGCCGCCAATCGACATCGACCGCACCCACGCATCGTCGCGCAGGTTGTCGAGAACCGTCGCCAGACCCGTCGCCGGGTCAACCTTCACGTACCAGCGATTCTTGTTGTCCTCGGCCGACAGGGAGATCAGCGTGTGGGCGCCATCCGGGGACATGTCAATGCCGCCCCAGTTCACCGTGCGCGGCGTGGGCTTGGCGTCCGGGATCGCCGTGTAGTTGGTGCCCGCAAAACCCGATGCGTCCGCCCAGACGTGGCGATTCTGCTGCGTGTCGAGCACGGCGAGCTTGCGCACGGCCAGATTGTCGCCAACGTTCGGCCGCCCCGGAATCATCTCGGGGTACGACGATGTGGTGATGTAGTTGGGGGTGTCCTGACCACGCGCCGGCACTTCCGGCTGTTCGTTGATGGAGATCCAGACGTAGCGGCCATCGCCGGAGAGCTGCATGCCGGCCACGGTCTGCCGTTCGGCCAGCTGGAAGCGCGCGATGGGTGCCTGGGAACCGGTCGCACCGGCGCCGGCGCCGCCACGGCCGCCCCGGCCATCGCCACCGCCCTGGCGACCCGCTGCCGCCTGCTGCTGGCGGGTGCGGAGGAACTCGATGAGCTTCAGTTCTTCTTCGCGCAGCAGGCGCTGCGCTTCGGTTTCACCGCCGCGACCTGCGCCGGCCCCGCCGCCACGCGCGCCCTGGGCCGCTCCGCGACCACCCGCTCCAGGGCCACCGCCGCCGGTCGGCGCGGCGCCGGCCGCCACGATGTCGGTCAGCTGCACAAACGGCGGTCCGTCTGCGGCGGCTGAGGCGTCGAGCGCCATCAGGTACAGGTTGCCGTCGCGCTGGAACGTCACCGCGGTGTCATTTTTGGCCCAGCGCGGGTCCGACTCGTTGGCCGAGGTCCGCGTCAGCTGCCGGCGTGTCCCTGTGGCCGTCTCGTAGATGACGACGTCCCCACCCTCCGCGCCGAGCAGTCGGCGACCGGCCTGATCGGGCCGTCCCGTCTGGGGTGTATCGAGGTCTGCCGCCTCCTCGGTGTTCAGTTCCCGGAGGCCTGTGCCGTCGCGGTTGACGACGAAGGTGCCGGACCGTTCGGCGCCGGCTTTCTGCCACGAGAAGTAGATCTTGGTCGAGTCCTTCGACCAGCGGATGTTGCTCGGGGACGTCCCCACCAGGGCGGGCCCCCGCATGATCGAGTCCACGGTGAGGGCCATGACCGCGGGCTTGGCGGTCGGGGCGGCGGCCCGCTGGTCGGCGATCACGACCGACGCAGAGACGATCAGGCCTAAGACGAGGAGAGTCGGAAGTCGGCGCATGGTTTGCATTCTCTTCAGGAAACGGCGGAAATCCTGGGTGTTTGGCTCGGGACCTTCCGCGAACCGGGACGGTCGCGTCCCGGAACCGGGAAGGACCATTGTCGGGGCGTAGTATAGAACGTTTGTGAACCGCCCCGGCGGCTTGCGCGTCCTACTACGGGACAACTTTTGGGAGATGGTAACGATGATGACCCGCAGCCTGGCAGCGATGACCGTACTTGCACACTTCAGCCTGATGGTGGTGGCCACCGCCGGTGCCCAGCAGCCCCCGGCCTCGACCGGATCGGTCGTGCAGCTGACGATGGCGCAAGCCGAGGCGATGGCGCTCGAATCAAACCTCCAGCTCAAGATTGACCGCCTCGATCCCGTGGTCGCGGCCGAGAATCTGGCGTCGGCGAGGTCGGTGTTCAACCCGACACTCGGCTCCAACTTCAGCCGCGGTTCATCACAGTCGCCCTCCGGCAGCGTGTTTGAAGGTGGCGGCACGGTCAACAGCACGAGCCTCTCGATGGGCACCAACGTGCGGCAGCAGCTGCCGTGGTTCGGCGGCAACTATCAGCTGTCGTGGGACGCGAGCCGGTCCGAGACCTCACAGCTGGGCGCCAGCTTCAATCCGCGCCTGAGCGCCGGGCTTCGGTTCAACTTCACGCAGCCGTTGCTGGCCGGGTTCAAGGTGGACGGCCAGCGCCTGCAGGTCGACACGGCGCGCCGGAACCAGAGCATCGCCGACGTCCAGCTCGATGAGCGGATCATCACCACACGCGTGCAGGCCCAGCTGGCGTATCTGGCCCTGGTCTCGGCCATCCGGCAGCGCGAAGTGTCGCAGCAGAATCTCGATCTCGCGCGGCAGCAGTTGAAGGACAATCAGGCCCGCGTGGAGGTCGGCACGATGGCGCCGATCGACATCATCGAGGCCGAGGCCGAGGTGGCCAGCCGTGAAGAAGGCGTCATCCGCGCGGATGCGTCGATCGCGACCGCGGAAGACAGCCTCCGTGCCCTGATTCTCGACCCGGGCCGCGCCGACTACTGGCAGGTGCGGTTTGAGCCCACCGAGACGATTTCACTGCAGGAGCGGGCGATCAACATTGCCGGCGCGATTGAGACGGCCATGCGCGAGCGGACGGACCTGATCGTCGCCCGCAGCCAGATGGAGATCACCGACCTCAGCATGAAGGCGACGAAGAACAGCACGCTACCGACGGCCAACCTGACGTTCCAGTACAGCGCGAGCGGCACCGGCGGCACGCAGAACTTCTACAACAACTCGAAGTTCCCGCCGGTGCTTGACCGCACGCTCGCCCGCGGCTTCGGCGCGGTCGTCGGCGACTCGTTCACGAACAACCTGCCGACCTGGAGCGTCGGCGTCAACGTGTCGTACCCCATCGGCAAGAGCAGCACCGAGGCCAATCTGGCTCGCCAGCAGATCCAGCGGCAGCAGCAGGAAACCAGCCTGCGGGCGCTCGAACTGCGCGTGGTCACCTCGGTACGCACGGTCGGTCGCGAACTCGAAACCAACTACAAGCGCGTGCAGGTCACCCAACTCGCCCGCGAACGCGCCCAGCGACAGCTCGAAGCCGAAGAAAAGCGCTTCGCGGTCGGCCTGTCCGGCACCTTCACACTCCAGTCGCGCCAGCGCGACCTCGCGACGGCCCGCATCAACGAACTCAACGCGACGATCGACTACAACCGATCGCTCATCCAGTTCGACGCGATTCAGAAGGCGCCCGTACGCTGACGTCTGACATCTACCATCGGACATCTGAAGCCCGATGCCCGATGGTAGATGTCAGATGGTAGAT